>OCZV010000196.1_pt1 | contig 22318 bp, 23 predicted proteins | sample 1539051 | NCBI WGS metagenome assembly OCZV01 (sample SAMEA3113581, study PRJEB22503) | soil metagenome
CCGCCACGCCGAGGTCCCGCTGAAGCCGTCGAAGGTGGTCGAGCCGATGATGACCATGACGAACGCGATCAGGCCGGCCCGCGGCTCCAGTCCCGGAAGGCCTGACAGCGGCGGGCGGAGCACTACCCGCCCATCGCGCCCCCGGGCCAGGAACGCCAGCCTCGATAGCAGGGCGAGGTACACGGCGAAAGCCTCACCGCTCCGGTTCCACTGTTCCCGGCCGAACACCGCCATGCCTCCCAGCGTGAGCACCGAGTACACGACGATGGCCCAGGCCAGCGCGCGCGGGCCGGCTCCGCTGGGGGCGACCAGCTCCATCCACAGGAACCCGGTGAGGAGGATCGCTCCCGGCCACACGCCCCACGACTTGGGATACTCGCGACGGGGCCGTTCCCCGATCCCCAGGAACCGCGCCAGTGAGTCCCACGGCGAGAGCGTGGCCCACCAGTTGCCAAGCAACGCGTGGGCGAAGGCAAGCCCCACCCAGAACCACACGTACACAAACACCGGGGCCAGGTTCCGGCTGGGCTCGGCTCGCCCGGCGATAGCTGCGGTCAGCACGAGTGCGAACGCGGCCACCGACACGGTTCGCATGACCGCGTCCGGAACCGTCCCCGTCACCACCCGCTGGAACGGCGCCGCGAACGGCCGGACCGGGGTACCGTCCTCCAGCTTCGGCTGCTTCCACAGGGATCCCAGGGCCACGAACGAGAGCACCACGGCCGCCGCGGCCCCGAACACGAACAGCCACAGCGGCACCGGCAGGTCGAGCCGACCGCCGAGCCCGTGGGCCGTCGCCGGCGACGCGCTGAGCAGGACCAGCAGCGCCGCCCCGGTGGGTGCGGCGAGCCTTCTCACAACCGCACCTCCAGCTGGGCCAGGGGCTGGCCCGCGTCCTCGAGCTCGATCTCGAACACGCCGGGGACGTTGGCCCGGAACGTGATCGTGGCCTCGCGGTCCCGGGACAGCTCGGTGAGCAGGTCGTAGCCGTGGACGTGGACCCGATCGGTGACGTCGGCCTCAACCCGAAGGGAGACGCGGTCGCCTTGGTTCACGGCGATCGTGGCGGGGCTCGGCAGTCGCCGCCCCTCCACTTCCACGTCGACCCGTCCCTCCTCGACCTCGATCTCCACCTCGAGGGCATCGGGGGCCGAGGGAGACTCGGTCGGGGTCATGGTAGGGGTCGGCCTGGCTGACGGCGTCGCAGTCACCGTGGATCCGGGCGCGGCCCCCGGCTCCGGCTGCTCGGTCGGTCGAAGCAGCAGGAAGAGCCCGACCAATACGACGGCGCCCCCCAGCGGGAGCAGCCATCGCGCGGCTCGCACGTCTCACCTCCTGGTGGCCCGGCCGGATCACGAGCGGAGAGCGGGCTCCGAACCATGGTACCCGGGCGCATCCGACGTACCGCCGAGGGTTCGGTAGGGTTCGCCTCGGAATGAGCGACGAAGGAGGACCGATGGCCAGGGAGATCGACTGGCAGCTGTTCGAGAAGGCCGCGGACATCACGGCATCCGCCCTGCGCGGGGCCATGGGCGGGGCGGAGTCCCAGCCCCCGGACTACGCGGGCAAGGTGTTCAAGGCGGTGTGGGACGCACTGAAGGTGGCCGCCGAGGACCTCCCCGAGAAGCCGCGGGCGGGCTTCGCCACCAGCGCCTGAGTCAGCCGTCCTCGGGCGGCGTGACGCCCGCCGCGGTGAGGTCGCGCATCGACACGATGCCCAGGACGCGATCGCCGTCCGATACGGGCAGGTGTCGGAAGCCGCGGGCCAGCATGGTGCCCAGAGCCTCCTGGGCCGGCGTCGAGGGCGGGACCGTCACGGGATCCGCCGTCATCCAGTCCGACACCGGGTGGCCGGCCGCGTCGAAGTGCTCACCGAGCGCGCGCACGATGTCCCGCTCGGTGAAGATCCCTGCGAGGCGCTCGCCCTCCATCACCAGCGCCGAGCCGATCCGTCGCTCGCCCATCACCGTGGCGGCCTCGGCCACGGTCGTGGTGGGCTCGATCGAGAACAGCGACGACGTCATGATGTCGCCGACGGTGGTCATGGGCTCACCCTAGCCGCTGCCACGGTCGCCTTCCACCCGGGAACACCTTTGCTCGCCGACCCGTCGAACGGGAGAGGGAGGTGGTGAGGATGCTGCGGACGTGGATGGGGATCGGGGTCGTGGCGTTGCTGGCCGTGGGGTGCTCCGAGGAGGCGGCGGTCGAAGGCGCGGGCGGCGACAGCGGAGGCGCTCGACCGGCCGGCGAGCCGTTCGCCGCCGTCGACCAGGCCGAGGATGCCACCCAGGCGGCCACGCTCGAGCTGCCGGTGGTCGGTCCGGACGTGATCAAGACCGCGGACCTGGAGGTCGAGGTGGCCCGTGACGGGCTCGGCGACGCGATGGCCACGGCCACGACGGTGGCGGCCAGGTACCAGGGGTTCGTGGTGTCGAGCTCCACCGGAGGTGCGGAGGCCCGCGGGGGCACGGTGGTCCTGCGCGTACCCGCGGACGTGTTCGAGGAGGCGCTCAATGACCTCCGCGGGCTGGGCGAGGTCCGAGGGCAGGAGGTACGAGGCGAGGACGTCGGCCAGGAGTTCGTCGACCTGGAGGCCCGGCTCCGCCATCTCGAGGCGCAGGAGCGGGTGATGCTGGGCCTGTTCGACCAGGCCGTCACCGTGGCCGACACGATCCGGATCCAGCACGAGCTGTCCGCGGTCCAGCTTCGGATCGAGGAGATCGAGGGGCGGCTGCGGTATCTCCGCGACCAGACCTCGCTGTCGACGATCAGCGTGGCGCTGGTCGAGGAGGGCGCCGCCGTCCCGGGGGCACTTGACCGCGCCTGGTCTCGGGCCTTCGACGGGCTCTTGTCGGTCGTGGCGGGGATGGTCGTGGCCCTCGGTTACGTCGTGCCGATCGCCGCGATCGGTCTGGCGGCGCTGCTGGTGTTCCGGCGGGTCCGTCCGTCCGGCGCGACCGGCTAGGAGCCCTTCAGGGCGGGGAGGACCTCCTCGCCGAACAGCTCGACGGAGCGGCCGGCCGTCTGCAGGTCCATCCCGGGGTAGTGGAGCCGGACCACCAGATGGAACTCGTCTCGGTCGGCGAACGCGTCGATCCACGGCCGGAGGGCCCGGAGCACCTCGCGGGTGTCGCCGGCGGGGGTGAGCTTTCGCACGAGTGCATCGTCCATGGGTGAGGGCTCCAGCGAGTCGTGCTCCGGCGTGTCCGCGCCGGCCCGCCAGGCCTCGTACACCCCGAGCTGGTGGTTCGCGCCGGCCCGGACCACCTCCCACGCGTCGCCGTCGTCCCACACGAACGCGTTGTGCAGCTGGGCGAAGCCGAGGGCCTCCGGGTCCTTGCCGGCCTGGCGGGCGCCGTCCTCGGCCCAGACCAGGGCCTCCTTGGCGTGGTCGAGACCGCCTCGGCTGCGGATGTATCCGTCGCCGACGCGCCCGGCTCGCCGGACCGCTTCCTCGACGAACCCGCCGAGATAGATCGGAGGCCCCGGCTCTCGCGCAGGCGCCGGGGCCACCTTGACGGCGTCGAAGCGGAACGCCCGGCCGTCGTGGTCGAACCGCCGCCCGGTCCACGCCTTGCGGAGGATCTCCACGGTCTCGACGGTCCGCCGGACCCGGTTGCGGATCGGCACCTGGAACATCCGGAATTCCTCCTCGCGCCAGCCCAGCCCCAGCCCGAGGATCAGGCGGCCGCCCGACAGGAGGTCGACCGCCGCGGCGTCCTCGGCCAGGCGGAGCGGGTGGTGGAACGGAGTCAGGATCACGCCGGTCCCGAGCCGGACCCGCTCGGTGGCCGTGGCCAGCCCGGCCAGGATCGGCAGGAGCGAGGGCAGGTAGCCGTCGCTGGAGCCGTGGTGTTCGCTGACCCACACCGAGTCGAATCCGAGCGTCTCGGCCAGGCGCGACAGCTCCACGATGTCGCGGTACTCCTGCTCGAACGTCCGAGCCGAGCCGACGGGGATCTGCCCAGTGAACAGCCCCAGGCCCACGCGAACGGTCACGGGGCGGAGCCTACCAGCGGCCTCAGGCGGAACGCTGCCGGCGGGCCCGGGCCGGCTCGGCGGGCTCGGCCTCCGGCGGCACCAGTGCGCGGTGCACGACCGGCGAGGACAGCACAACCGAGGTGATCGTGGAGCCGTGCGGGATCAGGAGATCGAGCAGCGACTCGAGATGCCGCACGGACCGGGCCACCACCTTGAGGATGTACGAGGTCTCCCCGGTGATGCGATGGCACTCCACGATCTCGGGGATCTCCTTGGCCACGTCGCCCAGGCGGGCACAGTCCGGACCGTTCGAGGTCCATCGGACGAAGGCCGTGATCGGATAGCCGACCGCCGCGGGATCCAGGTCGGCCCGAAAGGCGGCGATCACGCCGCTCTCCTCGAGGCGGCGGACCCGCTCGGCCGCGGCCGGGGCGGTCAGCGCAACCCGCTTGCCCAGCTCGGTGAAGGTGATCCGGGCGTTGCCCTGGAGCTCGGCCAGGATCTTCCGGTCGATGTGATCGAGCGTCGCTACGGTATCCAAGGTCCCACTCCCGATGTGATGAACATCACCAAGCGGATCCAAGGGTACCCCTTCGAAACCGTTCCGACAAGGCCTCGAGAGTTTCGTATCATCGGGCGCATGGCCGTGCGGACCGAGCCGTTCCAGGGGGATCGCGACGCCAGCCCCGCCTCGGTGTGGGCCGCCCTGGTGGCCGTGTACATCGTGTGGGGATCGACCTACTTGGCCATCCGGGTCACGGTGGAGACGATCCCGCCGCTCCTGTCCGCGGGGATCCGGTTCCTGGTGGCGGGCGCGATCCTGTATGCCCTGACGATCCGCCGGGGGGACGCCGCCGGCGACCGCCCCCGGGCCGTCCACTGGCGGTCGGCGACGGTGATCGGAGCGCTGATGCTCTTCGGTGGCAACGGCCTGGTCTCCGTGGCCGAGCAGCGGGTGCCGTCGGGGCTGGCCTCCCTGATCATCGCCAGCGTGCCGCTGTGGATGGTGACGATCCGCGCCGGGCTCCTCCGTGAGCGGGTTCGATGGATGGAGACGGCGGGCCTGCTCCTCGGCTTCGGCGGGATCATCCTCCTGGCCGACCCGTTCGGCGAGGGCGGCGCCGACCTTATCGGCGTGGGGACGCTGCTGGTGGCCTCGCTGGCGTGGGCCAGCGGCTCGCTCTTCGCCCGGCGTGCCCCGCTGCCGGCCCGGCCGCTGGTCGGGACGGCCATGCAGATGCTGGCCGGCGGCGCGGTGCTGACCGTGGCGGCCACGGTCGCCGGTGAGTGGGCGGATCTGGACGTTGCCGCGATCTCGCTGGAATCGCTCCTCGGCCTGGGGTTCCTGATCGTGTTCGGCTCGCTGGTGGGGTTCGCCTCGTACGTATGGCTGCTGCGCTCCGCGCGGACGTCTCTGGTCTCGACGTACGCGTACGTCAACCCGATCGTGGCGGTCTTCCTGGGCTGGGCCATCCTCGGCGAGGCCGTCACGGCGCGGACCCTGCTCGCCGGCGCGGTGATCGTGACCGCGGTGGCGTTGATCGTGTCGGCCCGTCCTGCGCCGAAGCCGGCGGAGGGGCCGATGGCCGCCGAGGCCGACGAGGAGCAGCGCGTCTCCGCCTGATCCGCCCCGGTAGGCTCCGGGCAATGCGCACCGCGCTGGAGATGGCTCGGGCCGTCCGAGAGCGAGCCGTCTCCCCGCTCGAGCTCGTCGAGGAGGCCCTGCGCCTCGCCGAACGCTGGCAGCCCGTCACGAACGCGTTCAGCCAGCTGCATGGCGACGAGGCCGTGGATGAGGCCCGTCGCCACACCGACCGGGTCGTTCGGGACGACCACCTCCCCCCCATGCACGGCGTCCCCGTGGCCGTGAAGGACCTGTTCGACGTGGCCGGCTGGGAGACCACCGGCTGCTGCGCGGCGTACCGAGGCCGGGTGGCCGAGCGCGATGCCGAGGCGGTCCATCGGCTCCGGGCAGCCGGCACGATCGTGATCGGCAAGACCAACCAGCACGAGCTCGCCGCCGGGGCCACGAACCTGATCTCGGCCTCCGGTGCCACCGCGAACCCGTGGGACCCGGGTCGGATCACCGGCGGCTCCAGCGGCGGATCTGGAGCCGCCGTGGCGGCGAGCGTAGTCCCGGTGGCGCTCGGGACCGATACGGGCGGCTCGATCCGGATCCCGGCCTCGATGTGTGGGGTCACGGGGCTGAAGCCGACCCACGGCACGGTCAGCCTCGAGGGTGTGATGCCGCTGGCTCCCTCGCTCGACACCGTGGGCCCGCTCGCGGCGAGCGTCGAGGACGTCTCAACGGTGCACGCGATCCTCACCGGGACCCGCCCTTCCGACGTGGGCGGCGGGATCGAGTCGCTGACGATCGGCTCGCTGGGTGGCCTCCACGTGGCGTTCCTCCAGCCGGAGGTGCTCGAGGCCGTGATGGCCGCCGCGGACGTGTTCGAGGACCTCGGCGCCAGCACCACGTCCGTGGTCGGCGAGGAGTGCTTCGCCCCGGAGGTGTGGGATGAGATCGCCTGGTCGGAGCTGGCCGAGCACCACGGCTCGTTGCTGGAGCGGCCGGACCTCCTTCACCGTCGCACCGCCGAGCTGATCGTGCGCGGGAGGGACCAACCCGAGGACCTCACCGCCGCTGCGCGGGCACGGGCCGGGGAGGTCCGGGCCGCCTTCCTGGCCGCCCTTTCCGAGGCCGACGTCCTGCTGGCCGCGGCAACGCCGATCGTGGCGACGCTCGCGGGGGTGGAGTGGGTCCAGGCCGGCGCGGGGCGACTCAGCGTGCGGCTGGGGGCGGTGTCGCTGCTGACCCGGTCGGTGAACCTGGCGAGCCTGCCGGCCGTGAGCGTGCCGGCCGGGTTCTCGTCGGAGGGCCTCCCCATCGGGATCCAGCTGATCGGCCGCCCCGGCGAGGAGGACACGATCCTCCGTGCCGCGAGGGCCTTCCAGGAAGCCACGGACCACCACGCGACCCGGCCCGAGCTTCCGGCGGGCTAGCGCTGAGGCTGGCTCTGCGGTGGGCCACCACGCCCACCCGGAGGGCCACCACGCCCGCCCGGAGGGCCACCACGCCCGCCCGGAGGGCCACCACGCCCGCCCGGCGGTCCGCCGTACCGCCCGCCGGGACCGCCGCGGCCGGTCCGCCGGGGCGGCGGCTCCGGCTTCGTCCGCAGCGGCGGCAGGGGCCGGGTGCCGGCCTCGCGCTCGAACCGGATCCGGAAGGCGTCGGGTCCGGCAGTCTCGCGGGCCATCTCGTGCCATCCCTGAGAAAGGAGATGGTTCAGCCGGCCCTGGGCCGTCTTCCGAAGCTTCTCCTGGCCCGGGGCCTTGGCGTAGAACATCTCGTACAGGACTTCCCTGCCCATCGGCCGGCCAGCGTACCAGACCGGGCCATCGGCGCCCGTTACCATGCCTCGGCCATGGCTGTCGAAGGTCGCCGAGACGTGGCGGGCGGACTCTTCACCGCAACTGCGGCGGTCGTGTTCGGGACGATCGTGACCATCGGCCGGTCCGAGGCGCTCCGCGACGTCCCGGTCAGCGTGCTCCTGGCGATCCGGTTCGCCGCCGCGGCCCTCCTCCTCGCCTTGATCCTGGTCGCGGTCCGCCAGTCCCTCCGACCGGCGCGGGGCGAGTGGTGGCGGCTGCTCCTGCTCGGCGCGGTGGGCTACGGCGTCGAGGCGGCGTTCTTCTTCCTGGCTCTCAGCCGCGGCACGGCAGCCACCGTGACCCTCCTCTTCTACACGTACCCGGTGTGGGTGGCGGTGCTGTCGGCGGTGTTGGGGATGGGCCGGCCCGGGCTCCTGGTCGGCGGGGCGCTGACCGCGGCCGTGGTCGGTGCGGGGGTGGTGGTGGCCTCGTCCGGCGGGCTGGACATCACCACGCTCGGCATCCTGTTCGCCCTGGCGTCCTCGCTCACGATCTCGTTCTTCCTGATCGGCCTGGAGACGCTGGTCCGCCGGACCACGCCGCTGGTCTCCTCGATGTGGATCGCCGGGGCGGCAGCCGCCGGCCAGGGGGCGGTCGCACTGACCTCGGGTGAGCGGCTGCCGGCGTGGCCGGGTGAGGCCGTGCCGATCCTGGCCATCGGAGCGCTTACGACGGTGGCGTTCTCGCTCCTGTTCCTGGGCGTTCGACGGCTGGGCGCGGTCCGGACCTCGATCATCTCCTCGCTCGAGCCCGTGGCCGCAGCGGTCCTGGCGCTGATCTTCCTGGGTGAGGCGCTCCGCCCGGGCGTTCTGGTCGGCGGGCTGCTGATCCTCGGCGGGGCCATCGCCGCCAGCCTGGCCCGCGGCGTGCCCCAGCCGGAGGCCGGCCCGTAGCGAAAGCGGCCTCGAGGAACGTGGCCGCAAGCAGCGCACACCGGCGCGCTGGCCCGGCGGGGCCGGTTCGGGGAGAATCGGGCCCGGCAGGGAAGGAGGGCATGGATGGATCCGGCTCGTCTGAAGTCGATTCCGTTGTTCGCGAGCCTCTCGGATGCGGAGCGGGCCAAGGTGGCCCGGTGGGCCGACGAGGTCGAGGTCGAGGAGGGGAAGCATCTCGTCGACGAGGGCAGGTTCGCCTACGAGTTCTTCGTGATCGAGGAGGGAAGCGCCGCCGTCCGGCACGGCGATGAGGTCGTGGCCGAGCTCGGACCGGGGGACTTCTTCGGGGAGATCGCCCTACTCGAGCACGTCCGCCGGACCGCGTCCGTGGTGGCGACCAGCCCGATGCGCGCCGTGGTCATGTTCGGCCGGGACTTCCGGTCGATGGAGAACGAGATGCCGGCGGTGGCCAACAGCATCAAGCAGGCCGTGGAGGAGCGGAAGGGACGGTAGGCACGCCCGGGGACCGCGGGTCCCCGGGTTGATGCCTAGGCGCAGCCCCAGTGCCCCCGCTGTCAGCGGCCCGGACGCTCCGGTGACGGAGGGCGCCCCGCGCGCCGGAGGGCCAGGCCGGACAGGACCTCGAGGATGGTTCGGTGGGCCAGCAGGGCGGTGACGTCGGCCTGGTCGTACGGGGGTGAGACCTCGACCACCTCCATCCCGCACAGGTCGACCTCGAGGCCGATCCGACGGACGGCTCGGAGGAGCTCCCTGGGGGTGAGGCCTCCCGGCTCTGGGGCGCCGGTGCCGGGCGCCGAGCCGGGATCGACCACGTCGATGTCCACGGAGAGCCAAGACCGGGCCGCAGCCGAGCCCCGGCGGATCGTCTCGTCGACCACGTCGTCGAGGCCGCGCTCGTCGATCTCGCCCTGGGTGAACCACACCAGGCCGCGCTCCCTGGCCCAGGCGAACTCCTCGGGGCCCGGCCAGTAGCCGCGGAGGCCCACCTGCACGACGTGCTCGCCCTGGACCGAGCCCTCCTCGACCAGGAGCCGGACCGGGGTGCCGTGCGAGCGGCGCACGCCGAACAGCGACTCCGCGTCGTCCGCGTGGGCGTCGAAGTGGATCACGCCGATCTCGCCGAGGTGGTCGGCGGCGGCTCCGGCGTTCGGGTGGAGGATCGAGTGGTCACCGCCGAGAACGACCGGGAACGCACCGGCGCGCAGGACGCCGCCGACCGCCGCCCGGATCGCCTCGTGGCTCCGGGCGGGGTCGCCCGGCACTACCTCGACGTCGCCGTGGTCCACCACCGTGAGCGCCTCGTACGGATCGACGCCGAGGTCCATGTGGGGACGCTCGTCGCCGGCCCCGGCCGGGTCGGCCAGCCGGATCGCTCGCGGACCGAATCTCGTCCCCGGCCGGCCCACGGTGGTCTCGTCGATCGGCGCGCCGACGATGGCCACGTCGACGCCCTCGAGCTCCGCGGGATCCAGCACCAACGGGAGCTTGTCGAACGCCCCTATGCCTGCGAACGACGGCTCGCCGGGACGGTTCACTCGCATGACGCGACAGTATGGGCGATCTAGAGGTAGAGGCCGGTCTTCGGATCGCCCCGCTCGTTGGCCACCGCATGGATCTCCCGCTCCCGCACCAGCAGGTACTCCTCGTCCCGGATCTCCACCTCGATGCCGGCGTCGGGCAGGAGGAGGACCTCGTCCTCGGGCTCCACGTTGCGGACGTTGGGGCCGACCGCAACGACCGTGGCCCACTGGCCTCGCTTGCTCACGGTGGCCGCGGTCGCGGGGATCAGCAGCCCGCCCTTGGACCGGCGCTCGCCCTCGTCGTCCGGGCGACGCACCAGGACCCGGTCGGACATCATCGTCACGGCCTTGGCCGCGGCTCGCTCGGGGACAGAGCGGATCGATCGGTTCGCCACGGAGCCAAGGATACGCCGGGGCCGGGTACAGTTCGCCGGTGGCCACGACGGCGCGCGAGCTGATCGCCGAGGGGGAGCGGCGACTCCGCCGGTCGCCGGCCATCGACCACTGGCCCCCCGGCCGGGAGCGCGACGAGGCCACGGTCCTCGTGGCCCTGTGCCTCGGCGTGGAGGCCGACGCACTCGACGAGGACGACGAGGCAGACGGCCGCCGGGTTCGCCGGTACCGCACGCTGATCCGTCGGCGGGCCGGCGGTGAGCCGATGGCCCACATCCTTGGGTGGACCGAGTTCGGAGGCCTGCGTCTGCGGGTCAGGCCCGGTGCGTTCGTGCCGCGCCAGTCGAGCGAGTTCATGGTCGAGCAGGCCCTCCGTCGCCTGCGAGGGCGGGCCCGGCCGGTGGCCGTCGACCTGGCCACCGGGATCGGCCCCATCGCGCTGGCCCTGGCGGCCGGGGCGCCTCGGGCCGAGGTCCACGGGACCGACATCTCGAGCGGGGCGATCCGTCAGGCCCGCGGGAACGCGGCCGCCCTGCGGCTCCGGAACGTTCGCTTCCACGTGGGCGACATGTTCGCTCCGCTCCCGGCGAGGCTCCGCGGGGCCACCGACGTCCTCACCGCACACGTGCCCTACGTCCCGCACCCCGAGGTCCGCGACCTGCCGCTCGAGGTCCGGGGCTTCGAGCCGGAACACACCCTCACCGACTACACCGAATCGGGGCTCAGCTTGGTCGAGCGTGCCGTCGGCGAGGGACCGGCGTGGCTGCGCCCCGGAGGCTGGATCCTCCTCGAGGTGAGCCCCGACTTCGCCAGGGCGGTCCGAGGGCTGGTGGTGCGGGCCGGCTACCGCGACGTCCGCAGCACCAAGGGCTGGCCTCAGGTCACCCGGGTGATCGTGGGGCGTCGCTAGCCGGGGCCGGAGGCCACGTCAGCCCCTCGGCCAGGAGCTTCGAGAACGACTTGCCCGCATCGTTCCAGCCCTCGCGGACGTAGAAGGCATGGGCCCGATCTCGCCACGTGGCCGACTCCAGCTCCATCCCCCAGCAGCCGCGCTCCCGGGCGAGTTCCTCGGCCCGCGCCAGCAGCGCCCGGCCCACGCCGGCCGAGCGGGAGTCCTCGGCGACCACGAGGTCGGGGATCCAGGCCTGCGGCACGGTGAAGTTCAACCGAACCCGGTACTCCATGTCGAGCAGGCCGACCACCCGCTCGTCGACCTCGGCGAGCAGGAGCACCGCGTCCGGGCGCTCGAGGTACCCCTCGAACACCTCTCGGGCGGCCGGCTCCTCGCCGGTGCCGCGCACGTCCGGCCGGCCCAGCTGGGCCAGGAGGTCGGCCACCGCGGGCCAGTCCTCGGGACGCCCCTCCCTGATCCGCACGGCGGTACGGTATCGGAACGGTGCGTGCACCCACGATGGCCGAGGTGAACCGGGAGCGGGTCCTGCTGGTCGGTGGCCAGCGGGCCCTGATCATGCAGCTGGCCCATCCGCTGGTGGCGGCGGGGGTGGCGGACCACAGCGACTTCCCGGCCCGGGCCCTCGAGCGGCTCCGGCGCACCCTCGACCTCAGCCTGACGCTGATCTACGGCACGCCCGTCGAGGCCGAGGCCGCCGCGGCAGGGATCCGCTCCGTCCACGAGCGGGTCACCGGGACCGCTGAGGGCCGGTCGTACGCGGCCACTGACCCGGCGCTCCTGCTGTGGGTGAACGCCACGCTCGTCGACACCACGCTCATCGTGTACGAGCGGTTCGTGCGGCGACTGTCGGAGGGTGAGCGGCGCCGCTACTACCTCGAGACCGTGGACACCGCCGAGCTGTTCGGCATCCCCCGGGCGGTGATCCCCGCCGACCTCGACGCGTTCCGGCGGTACGTCGACGGGATGCTCGATGGCCCGGAGCTGCGGGCCACGCCGGAGGGGCGCCGCCTGGTCGCCGACGTCCTCAGGCCGCCGCTCCCATTGCCGCTCCGAGCGCCGACCGCGGCGATCCGCCCGATCACGTTGGCGCTCCTGCCGGAGCGGATCCGAGCGATGTTCGGCCTCCGGGCGGGACGGCGAGCCCGAGCGGCGCTGGCCGTGGCGTCTCGGGCTTCCCGGCTGACCCTCCCGGCGCTGCCGTCCTCGATCCGCCACTTCACCGCGGCTCGGACCGGGGCGGCGCGAGGGCGTTGATACGATGGAGTTCATGGCCGGGTTCATCGCCCCACGCGACGCATACGATCGGCGGGAGGAGGTCCAGCTCCTCGACGTGCGCGAGCCCTACGAGTGGAACGCCGGGCGGATCGAGGGCGCCGTCCACATCCCGCTGCAGCAGGTCCTCGACGGCATTACCGAGGGCATCGAGGCCGACCGGCCCGTGGTCATCTACTGCCGCACCGCCAACCGCAGCGAGGTGGCCGGGCTGATGCTGGAGGCCCGCGGGTTCGACGTCTCGGTGATCGAGGGCGGCAGCGAGGCCTGGGTCGCCGAGGGCCTGCCGTTCACCACCCCGGACGGCCAGCCCGGCCGGGTGGCCTGAGGCTCAGGCCAGCTGCGCCGCCAGCTCCTCCGGTTCGGTGACCGGGCGCTGGCACACGAACCGCTCGCACACGTACGCCGCCGGCCTGCCGTCCACGGGCTCACGGGCCTCGAGGAGCGGAACCGCCTTGGCCGCGTCGGTATCGTTCGGCCCCGCGGCGGCCACCACCACGTTCGGGAGGTAGCGGCGGCGCACCTCGTCGAGCAGGGCCCCGGTCGCGGAATCGTCGGGGTCGCCGACCACCGCGACTTCCTTCGACGGTCCCACGTACCGGTCCAGCGCGCCGAGCGCCTGCCCCAGCGCGGTCGGCGCCCGGGCCATCAGGTCGTGAACCCGGCGCAGCGCCGATACGGCGGCCCGCTCGAACTCGGCCTCCCCGGTGAGGAGCGACAGCCGCAGGAGCACATCGGCCGCTGCCGAGCTGCCGGACGGCACCGCGGTGTCGAACAGCTCCTTGGGCCGCAGCACCAGCCGCTCGGCGTCTTCCCCGGTCTGGAAGAAGCCGCCGTCCGGGTCGCGGAACAGGCGGAGGATGTCGTCGGCCAGGCGCCGGGCCTCCTCGAACCACCGCACCTCGAACGTGGCCTCGTACAGGTCCAGGCACGCCGCGGCGACCAGCGCGTGGTCGTCGAGGTACGCTGGGCCGCTGGTCCGCCCATCCCGCCACGCTCGGAGGAGCCGGCCGTCGCCGCGCCGGAGCACCGAAAGCACGAAGTCGGCCGCTCTCGCCGCGGCGTCCACGTACGTCGACTCGCCGAGTGTCCGCCCGGTCACCGCCAGGGCGGAGATCGCCAGGCCGTTCCACGCCGCCAGCACCTTGTCGTCGGTGGCCGGACGGACGCGCGCAGACCTCGCGTCGAGGAGCCGCCGCAGCGCTTCCGCGGGGACCTCGGCCTCGTCCGAGGGCCGCCACAGGACGTTCCGCCCCTCCCAGTTCCCCTCGGGACCGGCCCCGAGGGCCTCTGCCACGTCCTCACCGACCTCTTCGACGAGCTCCCCCCAGTCCCACACGTAGAACCGGCCCTCCTCGCCTTCGGAATCGGCGTCGATCGAGGAGAAGAAGGCGCCGTCCCGGTGGCGGAGCTCGCGGAGGATGAAGTCGAGGGTGGTCCGAGCGACCTCGCGGTACCGGTCCCGTGCTGTGACCTGCCACGCGTGGAGGCATGCCGTGGCCAGCTGGGTGTTGTCGTACAGCATCTTCTCGAAGTGGGGGACCAGCCAGGTCCGGTCGACCGCGTACCGGTGGAACCCCCCGCCGACATGGTCGTGGATCCCACCGGCCACCATCCGGTCGAGGGTCACGGTGACCATGTCGAGGGCGCCGTCCCACCCTCGGTGGTGACAGCGGAGCAGGAACTCCAGCGTGATCGGCTGGGGGAACTTGGGCGCGCCGCCGAACCCGCCCCACTCCTGGTCGAAGGCGCTCTGCAGGCCGGCCAGCGCCTCGCGGAGCGCCGCGTCGGTGAGCGGCTCCGTCGACGAGCCGGGCGCCCGGCCGATCGCCTCGACGACCCGCTGGCCCTGGGCGACGAGCTCCTCGCGGCGTTCCCGCCACGCCGCGGCGACGGCCTCGAGGACCCGGGGGAAGCCGGGCATGCCGTGGCGGTCCTCGGGCGGGAAGTACGTTCCGGCGAAGAACGGCCTGCCCTCGGGCGTGAGGAGGACCGTCATCGGCCATCCGCCGTGGCCGGACATCGCCTGCACCGCGTCCATGTAGATCGCGTCGACGTCGGGGCGCTCCTCCCGGTCGACCTTGATGCAGACGAAGTGCTCGTTCATCAGCCGGGCGATGGAGGGATCCTCGAACGACTCCCGCTCCATGACGTGGCACCAGTGGCAGGCGGCGTAGCCGACCGAGAGCAGGACCGGCCGGTCCTCTTCGCGAGCGCGAAGGAAGGCTTCGTCACCCCACTCGTACCAGTCGACGGGGTTGTCGGCGTGCTGGAGGAGATACGGGCTGGTGGCTCCTGCCAGTCGGTTGGGCACCTTGCCACTCTACCCGCGGGCCCCTCCACTACACTGGCGGCGGTGAAGGGGAGGTGGCCGTGAAGGAGCTCGAGGACAAGCTGCACGACGCCGTGGCGGATCTCGAGGTCGTGTCACAGGGCCTCAAGCCGCCGGAGGCCTGGCGGGCGTTCGGCGACCAGACGCTCGAAGGGTTCTGGCAGTCGTGGCCGGCCGTCAGGGCATGGGGCGAGTGGCTGTGGACGCTGGTCGACAACGAACGCGGTGACCGGGCCGCCCCGGTGGCCCCCGACGCCGAGCACGAGGAAACCGGGGGCGGGGGCTAGCCCTGGTCCAGAAGGTCCTGGTCGCCACCGATGGCAGCGAGAGCGCCGGCCACGCGGTCCGATGGGCCGCCGACATGGCCGGACGCTTCTCGGCCGAGCTGATCCTCCTCCAGGTCGTCCCCCCGGCCCCCGACGGCGCCGCCGACCACGAGCACACCGTCGAGGCCCTCCGGGCCACGGCCGAGGAGGTGGCGGGCCCTCGGGGGCAGGCCCGGGTGATGGTGGACCCCGACCCGGCCCGGGGGATCGTCCGGGCCTGCGATGAGCTCGAGGTCGACGTGTGCATCGTGGGGAACCTCGGGATGAGCGGCCGCACCTCGTTCCTGCTCGGCAACGTGCCCAACCGGGTCTCGCACAACGCCCGGTGCACGGTGATCATCGTCAACACCTCCCACCCCTCGGTGACGCCGGGCCGCACCCGTCCGCGTCCGGTCCCGGCGATGCCTCACGTGGCCGAGGAGGCCGGCCTCCAGGTCGAGGGCCGACTGATCGGCCGGGCCGCCCGGATCGGCCGGGTCCTGGCCAGGGCAGGCTTCCAGGAGGTCTTCGCCGGCACGAGGACGGACGACGAGGACGCCGTCCGCGCTCGGGCCCGCCGGCTCAGGGCGGCGATGGAGGAGCTGGGGCCGACCTTCGCCAAGATGGGCCAGATCCTCTCCACCCGGCCGGACCTCCTGCCCCACGCGTTCGTCGAGGAGCTGTCGACGCTTCAGGACCGAGTGCCCCCCATGTCCGAGCAGGACGTGGTGAAGGTCATGGAGGAGGAGCTCGGGGTGCCGTGGGAGGACGTGTTCGAGTCGATCGACCCCGAGCCGATGGCGGCCGGCACCATCGCCCAGGTCCACCGGGCCACGCTGACCGACGGGGAGCGGGTCGTGGTCAAGGTCCAGCGGCCGTCGGCCCGCAAGGACATCCTGCAGGACCTCGGACTCCTGGAGCTGTTCGCCGAGAAGACCGCCGAGCGGGAAGCGTTCCGGCAGGTGATGGACCTGCCCACGATCGTCGAGCATCTCTCCGACTCGCTGAGGCGCGAGCTGGACTTCCGGCAGGAGGCCGAGAACCTGGAGCGGATGCACGGCGTGCTGGGACCGTTCTCCCGGCTCGACGTTCCCAGGCTGTACGGCGAGCTGTCCACCGAACGGCTGCTGGTGATGGAGGAGATCCAGGGCGTGCCGATCCGGGAGGCGCCCCAGGGAGAAGCCCGAACCGAGGCGGCCCGTCAGCTCCTGGAGTCCTACTACCAGCAGATCTTGAGCGATGGGTTCTTCCACGCGGACCCGCATCCGGGCAACATGATGTGGTGGCACGACCGGATCTACCTCCTCGACCTGGGGATGGTCGGCGAGGTCGATCCGGAGACGCGCCAGCTGATGCTCCTCCTCCTGATGGCGTTCTGGCGCGAGGACGTCGACTTCCTCTCCGATGTGGTCCTGATGCTGGCCGGGGAGCAGGACCGCGCCGAACTCGACATCGACGCCTTCCGGGCCGAGGTCGGCGACCTGATGACCCGACACCGGGGGGTGGCAGTCCGCGAGCTCGAGCTCGGGCCGATCCTGCAGGAGATCACCGAGATGTCGATCCGGCACGGGGTTCGGCTCCCCGCGTCGCTGGCGCTGACCGGGAAGGCCCTGGCCCAGATGCAGCTGGCCGTCGGCGAGCTGGACCCGACGCTCGATCCCCTGTCGGTGGTTGGCGGCTTCGTCATGCGGGGCTTCATGGGCCGGCTGCGAGAGCGGCTCGACCCGAAGTGGGTGTTCTACGAGGGCCAGAAGCTGCGCACCCGGCTGGTCCGGCTGGTTGAGGCGGTGGAGCGCTTGGCCGGCGCCCGCCCGGGACCGAGGCTGCAGGTGCAGTTCAAGGGGACCGAGAACCTCGAGCAGCAGATCCAGCGGGCGGGCAGGCGAGTGTCGCTCGGCCTGGTCTCGGGCGGGGCGCTGGTCGGCGCGGCCGTTGCGGCTCTGGGGACGCTCCCGGGCTGGGTCCCCGGGGTGCTCGCCGCGCTCGGTGGGCTGCTGGCGGCCGGCCTACTCCTCGACGTCTTGCGGCGCGGCCGATAGCACGGCGTCACTCGACCCGGTCGGGGCCGGGCGGGGTTGGTCCCCTCGCCGTCGGAGGGCCTTGAGGAGCCGGCGCTCCACGACCACGGCGACCACGGTCATGATGGCGCCGAGCGCCGCTCGTTCGAGCCACGTGGTCACGCGCCTCCGCCGCTCGGTCACCGGCGCATCCTAGCCCTCGGCGGTCTCGGCTTCGACCGTGACCGTAGCGCCCTCGGGCGCCGGGGTGACCAGCGTCCCGTCCACCGGCTCGCCGTCGACCGTGACCGAACGTACCCGACCTCGGACTCCTGGCCGCTTCCGGACCTCGATCCGGTAGGTAGCCCCCCGGAACCGGCGCCGGGCCGAGAACCCCTCCCAGTCCGACGGGAGACAGGGGTCGATCCGGAGACCGTCGTGCTCCGGGCGGATGCCCAGGATCCACTGGGTGAACGCCATGTAGTTCCAGGCGGCCGTGCCGGTCAGCCAGGAGTTCTTGGCCTCCCCGTGGGTGGGCGCGTCCTTCCCCGCGATCATCTGGGCGTAGACGTACGGCTCGCAGCGGTGGACGTCGCCGATGGCCTCGCGCGCCGACGGGTTGATCCGCAGGTAGTAGTCGAGGGCCCGGTCGCCGTTCCCCACATGCGTCTCGGCGATCATGATCCACGGGTTCGTGTGGCAGAACACACCCGCGTTCTCTTTGTAGCCCGGCGGGTAGGAGGTGATCTCGCCGAGCTCGACCCGGTACCGCGTGTACGCCGGCTGGAGGAGCACGATGCCGTGCGGGGTGGCCAGGTGCTCGGCCACCGAAGCCAGGGCCCGCTCGGCCCGACCGTCGTCCAGCCCGATGCCGGCCGTCACGCAGATCCCCTGCGGCTCGATGTAGATGCGTCCCTCGTCGTTGGAGGCCGAGCCGATCACCCGGCCCTCGTGATCGTAGGCCCGGCGGAACCACGCGCCGTCCCACCCGTGGTCTCTGACCGCTTCGATCATCAGAGCCCGCCCCTCCCGCGCCTCCGCAGCCTCGTCGGGCCGCCCGTGCCGCCGTGCCAGGGCCGCCAGCTCCTCGGCGGCCAACACGAACAGCCCGGCGATGAACACCGATTCGGCCACGCCACCCTCCCGCTGCTCCACCGTCTGGAACGACTCGCCGGGGGTCGAGGAGAACGCGTTCAGGTTGAGGCAGTCGTTCCAGTCGGCCCGCCCGATCAACGGGAGCCGGTGAGGGCCGAGGCGGTCGAGCGTGTACCTGGCGGCGCGACCGAGGTGCTCGTGGAGCGGCATCTCCGACCCGGGCTCGTTGTCGTAGGGGACCGGCTCGTCGAGGATCGTCAGGTCCCCGGTCTCCTTGGCGTACCCGGCCACGGCCAGGATCAGCCACAGCGGGTCATCGTTGAACCCCGAGCCGATGTCGTGGTTGCCGCGCTTCGTCAGCGGCTGGTACTGGTGGTAGGCGCCGCCGGAGGAGAGCTGGGTGGCCGCGAGGTCGAGGATCCGCTGTCGGGCCCGCCCCGGAACCATGTGGACGAACCCGAGGAGGTCCTGGCTGGAGTCGCGGAAGCCGATGCCCCGGCCGACGCCGGACTCGAACAGAGACGCCGATCGGGACAGGTTGAACGTGACCATGTTCTGATAGGGATTCCACACGTTGACGATGCGGTCGGCGTGCCCGTTCGGTGTCTCGACCTGAAGGATGTCGAGCAGGTCTCGCCACCCGTCGCGGACCTCGGCCAGTGCGGCCTCGACCTCCTCGGAGCGGGTGAACCGCTCGATCACCGGTGTGATCTCCGCGGTGCGGAGCCGGCCGGAGCCCGGCGGGTCGAACTTCGCCTCGGGCGGGTTCTCGGCGTACCCGAGCAGGAACACGACCTCCTCCGTCTGGCCGGGAGCCAGCGTTCGATCGATCCGGAGCGCCCCGCACGGCGCCCAACCGTGGGCGATCGATCCCGTGGACCGACCCTCCTCGACCGAGGTCGGGCGGTCCCAGCCGCGGTACGGCCCCAGGAAGGCCTCCCGCTGGGTGTCGAGGCCGTCGACCTCGGCCGACGATGCGAAGTACGCCACGTGGTTGCGGCGCTCCCGGTACTCGGTCCGGTGGTACACGACGCCGTCCACCACCTCGACCTCGCCTGTCGAGTAGTTGCGCTGGAAGTTCGTGGCGTCGTCCCAGGCGTCCCATAAGCAGAACTCCACCGCCCCGAACAGTGAGACCTGGGCCGGTTCGTCGCGCTCGTTCGTCAGGCGCACCCGCCAGGCCTCCAGGGTCTGGCCCAGGGGAACCACGAACAGCGCGTCGCAGGCGATCCCGTCCCGGCGCGAACCGATCACGGTGTACCCCAGGCCGTGCCGGCACCAGTACCGCTCGAGGTCCGTGCGCCACGGCTGCCACGTCGGCGACCAGACCCGGCCGGTGGCACGGTCCCGGAGGTACAGGAATCGCCCCCCGACGTCGAGGGGCGCGTCGTTGTACCGGTACCGGACCAGCCGCCGCAACCGGGCGTCACGGTAGAACGCGTAGCCCGCCGCCGTGTTCGTGATGATCGCGAAGAACTCCTCGCTACCGAGGTAGTTGATCCACGGCAGCGGGGTGTCCGGCCGCGTGATGACGTACTCGCGAGCCTCGTCGTCGAAGTGGCCGAACGTGGCCGAGACTCGACCCCCCGGCTAGGAGCCGTTCGCCGGCTCGCCCCGGCGCTCCGACAGGTGGTCGGCGATCCCGATCGCGGTGAAGGGGAGCGCGGGGGCCAGCAGGAGGCCGAGGACCGGGGCGGTGCGGAGCAGGACGAACACCATGAAGGAGATCGCCAGCACGGCCAGGGCCCTCGGTTTCCAGTCGTGCGCCAGATCGGCCCGGAGGGCGGCGACCCCGCCCGCGCCCACGCCGGCCACCAGCCCGGTGACCCCGTCGCCCGCCAGCGCCGAGGCGGGGATGCCCACGAGCAGCGCCAGCCCCATGGCCCGTAGGGCCGCCCCCGGAGCGCGCGGATGCTCCGACACGAACGCCAGCAGGATGAACACGAACGGCAGCACGGCCAGCCCGAAGGCGATCAGGGCGACGGGTCCCCGAGCCGGCGCCACGGCCGTGGCGACGAGGCCGTTGACGATGAACCAGTACGCGGGCACCAGCAGGAGCGTGGCCAGGACGATGGCCCGCCACCGCTTCCGAGGGGGGAGCGGCGCCGTCCCGCTCGCTCCACGCCGCGCCGGCGCGTCAGCCCTTGACCGCACCAGCGGTGAGCCCCCTGACGAAGTAGCGCTGCAGGGTGAAGAACACCAGCAGCGGAAGGGCCATCGAGATAAAGGCCGCGGCCGTGAGGAGGTGCCAGTTCTCGCCGCGGGACCCCACCAGGTTCGCCAGGGCGATCGTCAGCACCCGGCTCTCGCTGGTACCACCGAGGAAGACGTAGGCGACCAGCAGGTCGTTCCACACCCACAGGAACTGGAAGATGGCGAAGGCGGCCAACGCGGGAACCGACAGCGGCACGATCAGCCGCCAGAAGATCGTGAAGTGGTCGGCGCCGTCGATCTTCGCCGACTCGATCAGCGAGGAGGGGAGGGATCCGATGTAGTTGCGTAGGAGGTAGACCGCCAGCGGCAGCCCGAACGCGGTGTGGGCCAGCCAGATCCCCAGGAACGTTCCGTTGAGGTCCAGGTCCGGGAAGACGATGAACCGGCCGATCTGCCCCCCTTCCACGTAGAGGCGGAGGATCGGGATGAGTGCCATCTGGAGTGGCACCACCAACAAGCCAACGACCAGGACGAAGAGCACGTAGCGGCCTCGGAACTGCATCCATGAGAACGCGTACGCCGCGAACGCGGCCACGGTGATCGGGATCACCGTGGAGGGGATGGCCACGGCGAGGCTGTTCAGTGCGGCGTTGCCGAACCCCTCGGTATCCAGGGCCAACTGGTAGTTGTCCAGGGTCCAGGCGCCATCGCGGAAGGGTTCGACCAGGGCCGTCCACCACCCGGTGCTGTCGGCCAGCTCCTCTGGTCGGAACGACGTGATCATGACGCCGAGCGTGGGGATCAGCCACAGGACCACGATCAGCAGGATCGCTATCCGCACCAGCCAGCCGCCGCCCCCTCGGCGATCCCGCTCCGCCAGCCCGCGGGCCGTCTCCGGGATGACGGGTGCCGGGATCGGTGGCGCGCTGCTCACCTGGTGGCCTCCTGCTCCCGGAACCTGCGGACGTTCCAGATCATGATGGGCACGATCGCCACGAACAGGACCACCGCGATGGCCGCCCCACGTCCGTCGTGGTTGAGGATGAAGAACCACCGGATCATGCGTTCGGCGATCACCTCGGTGCCCTGGGTCTCGGCGCTGCCCATCACGAACACGATGTCGAAGACCTTCAGCGCGTTGATGACCATGTAGGTGGTCACCACGGCGATCGTCGGGAGGATCATGGGCACGGTGATCCGCCGGAACACCTGCATCTCGGAGGCACCGTCGATCCGGGCCGCCTCGATGATCTCATCGGGGATCGCCTTGATGGCCGCAGACAGCACCACCATGGCGAACCCCGTCTGCATCCAGATCATGATGACCATCAGCAGGAGGTTGTTCCAGGGCTGGACGTCGAGCCACGACACGGGCTCCTGGCCGAATGCCTGCATGATCCCGTTCAAGAGCCCGATGTTCGAGCCGAACCCCTCGGGCCGGAAGCTGTAGATCAGCCGCCACGTCACCGAGGCGCCCACGAACGAGATGGCCATCGGCAGGAAGATCAGCGACTTTGCCACGGCCTCGCCACGACGGAGGCGGTCGGCCAGGGTGGCGAAGACCAGCCCGATGCTCACGGCGACGAGGGGGACGAGGATGACCCACCCCGCAGTGTTCCGGATGGCCCGAAGCATGCTGTCGTCCGAGAACACGAACGCGTAGTTCTCGAGGCCGACGAGCTCGTTCCCCTGTGAATCCCTGAGGCTCAGCAGGATCGTGTTGATCACCGGGTAGATCAGGAACACGCTGAGGATGACCAGGGCGGGCCCGACGAACACCCACGGCCGCACGCCTTCCCGGTACCGCTCCGGCAGCAGCTCCACTGCCCGGTTCATCGCCCAGTACAGGCCGAAGATGCCGGCGACCCCGACCAGGATGGCCACGCCCACGATGACCACGCGGTTGGCGTTCTCGTCGCGGAGGAAGTCGAACGTTCCCCACAGCAGGAAGAAAGCCGCCACGGGGATGGCCACCGCCCCGGCCAGGCGGAGGAGCCCCATCCACAGCGTCCGCAGCCCGCGCGGTTC
>OCZV010000197.1_pt1 | contig 22317 bp, 24 predicted proteins | sample 1539051 | NCBI WGS metagenome assembly OCZV01 (sample SAMEA3113581, study PRJEB22503) | soil metagenome
GCGGCCTCTTTAGCAGCTTCTATTGCAACAGAGTTAATATCATTGCAGTAAACCTGTTCTACTTCCGGGACCTCGACTGCAACCCTAAGAGCGCGTGCTCCAATACCGGCGAACGAATCCGCAAATGTCTTTTTTCCAGATGATGCTACAAAAGCACTGTAGGCAAGTATTGAGAGGTCACGGTTAAGCTTGGCAGCAGGATTGAAGAAGGCAGGCATCTTTGAAGGAACTTTGGCGGTAAGTGAGGCTTTTGGAACCAAAAGTGTAGTTCTACCCTCAACTACCCTGACAAATTCTGCCATATCACAGCTCTGCAATAGTGCGCTATTTATAACAGCAGAAAAGATGGTATTCTTGTTTTATAAGCAGAAGTAACAATATAATACCCACGAATGAGTATACCAGTCGACAATTTTGCTATGGCAAGGCAACGGTATTTTGGTTGGTGGTGTTGACGAAGCAGGCCGCGGCTCTATTGTTGGACCCCTTGTTGTTGCAGGGATTGGTATCCGCGACTCAAAGATTGCTCTTTTGCGCGAGATGGGCGTCAAGGATTCCAAGGCTTTAAACCCCAAAGCGCGTGCCAGACTTTTTGGCGAAATTATGAAGGTTATTGACTCGGTTTGCATACACACGATAGACCCTGTCGAAGTCGATGGCAGTGTGTCACTTAAGGGACTCAACAGGCTTGAAGCAAAAGTTATGGCCAACGTGATCAACAATATTGGAGTGGATGAAGTCTATGTTGACTGCTGCGACGTCAACCCGGAGAGATACAGAGAGTACATGGAATGTCACCTTACATGCAAGCCAAGGTTATACTCGATGCACCACGCAGATGTAATTAATATGGTTGTGTCGGCTGCATCGATAATTGCCAAGATAACAAGGGACCAAGAGATCCAACATATATGTAGCGAGTATGGAAGTATAGGCAGCGGCTACCCTTCGGATGAGCGCACAATGCGGTTTATCCGAGACTGGGTAGCCAAGAATGGTTCTGCGCCGGAGTTTACAAGAAAGTCATGGAAGCCTCTTCGGATTATGCTTGATGAAATAATCCACTGCAGACTCTAAGACTTGTAGATGCAATATATCATGCCGTGATCCCTGTCAAAAGGCTCGAGGTTAATTATCTGATCTATCTGGAAACCATTCTCTTTGAGCTTACTTGCCTCCTGTGCCACTACTGCTCGCGGATCCATCGTCACATCTATGCTCCTTGTCTTGACTACCAACAGCATTATACCTCCTGTCTTCAAATACATCGAGCAATTTGCTATCGCAATGTCTGTCTGGTCAGGCTGCGCAATGTCGCAGTAGACGACATCTATCTTGCCGAATACTGCAAAATATGAGTGCGGTTTTCTTGCATCTTCAAGTATTGGAAGTACATTCTTGCGCTTTGAAGCAACATTTTCAATGAGTTCTCTTGCAACCCTTGTCGCCGGCTCAACTGCAAATACTAGGCCCGATAGCCCGACGATATCAGATACATGGCTCACAGTTGTCCCAGTAGACGCGCCAAGATACAGTACTTTGCTGCCGTTCTTTATTGGCATATTTTTCATTCCCTTTTTGAGTGCAGCAGCAAGTTTGCTTCTAAAAGGATCCCAAATCCTGTATTCCTCGCCATCATATTTCACTAGTTTTTCTCCATAGATATTGTCTCCCTTTACTAGATTGAGGGTGGCGGCATTTTTCTCGCCATTTATTGAAATCCATCTAATAGCGTCGTCGCTTTCCAAATCTCTTTCTTCTGTCCTTCTTCTTTCTCTTATCATGTTTATCTCTTGTCATATCACGGCCGGTTCTATACTGCTGCTGACGCTGGATGTGCTCCTTGTATTTCCTGTCCCGCTCCTTCTCAGGCATTGGCTCCCGGTATTTCTCTTGTATTTCATTGATGCGAATTTTTAGTTTACCATAAACGGTGCTGTCCTTGCCGTTGTGGCGGTAATAGTCGATCCTTGCAGCTATTGCGACCTTGGACGCAACGGCTCTTGCTATCTTACCTCGCTGCCACTTGGGCGCAGAATGAATGAGAGGATGCTGGAACAGCAACCCATGCTTTGGCGGTCTGGCGCCTGTCTTAAGAGCACGGAACAGCGCCTTTTCGGCACCCAGTATCTGGATTGTGCTCGCAGGCAATGTTGCAAGTCGAGCCAAACTGCCTGCCTTAGAGATTATCCTTGCACCCACTGCAGCGGTTAGTAATTCTTTGACGTTCGGAGCCACACTTTCCATTGCAGCCTCAATGTGGTCTGCAAGCACCCTGCGTAGATCCGACTGTCCAATTACCTCATCTGCAAGCCGTTTGACAATTGCAAGGTTTTCCGGCGTCATGTCACCACCTTTGCTGCGCTTTGCCGCATCAACTATAACTTCAACCTTTTTGTCAGGCAAGCCAATGCTTTGTAAAATTTCTACAAGGATATTCTCTCTCAAACCAGCTTTGCTTACTATCTCAGCGTACACAACAAGGTTTGATACAAGGTTATCAAGCTCTGGAAAATGGAGCCCATACCACTCTCTCATCCTTGCACCCACCGTATTAATTATCTTGTCAAGCTCATCTAGTGAATTAATTGACTGGATGATATGAAGATCGAGCTTCTCGGATGCCTCCTTTACTCTTGACGATGAGAGGTTTATGGCAAATTCACGCAGGGCTTGCATTGCATCCTGCTCATTGTTGGCAAAGCCGGCCTTTACTATAAGAGTGGGCTTGCTGTTTTGGATATGTTGCTGCTCATCCTCTGGCATCAGTTGACTATTCAAGCCGGCCTGTCGTAATACGGAGACAATGCTTGCATCATTTGTTGATACAGGCTCAAATGAACGCAATTTTTCAATAAACCATCTTATTTCATCAAGGTTCACTCCGCTCTTGAGCAGCCTATAAGACCGGATTGCATTATCGAATTTTTTTGACACTACGAGGCTACCACCTCGGTCAAATGCGGCCATACCAAGTTCCAACAGAACTACCGAGCAGGTGTTATTTCCCATTTAAGAACCTACAACAATTAGCTAATAAAAAATGTTAGCATTATTAAACAAACATGCATAGTGATATCTACGTAATGGGTCTGATAGAGAGCGATCGAAAGGAACTGGAATCGCTTATCAAGGCAGCTACCCGCGATCCAAAGATGCCAGTAGGACTTGCCCGAAAGATGGTGCCAAATCAGGGCAATATCGAGGATTTTGCATACGGCTTTCTCTCAGGCATGGTTATGGGCAATTTTATCACACAATTTCAGAATAGGAATGGGAGGCAGCCAGACAAGGATGAAATAATAGATATTTTGTCGATAATGATGTCAGAGATGCCACGGCTTCGTATGTCGATAATGGAAGAATTTGACATGCGTTAGAGTGTAAAAGTTTATCTAACGAGTGGCATGATTACTTTCTCCATTGCTAGATAAGGATAAGTCTAGGCTGCCCGTTGCCGTTAAGGATGTTATAATCATTGGCATCGGTGTTATTGTAGTCTGGCTTGGCATTTGGTTCGCGTTTGGGGCTAACCCGTTTTACGTTGTCTCAAGCGGTAGCATGGAGCCTGTGCTCAAAGTCAATGACGTTCTTATTGTCAGAGATGGAGGGTCTTGGGAGGATCTCACGATAGGCGACATCATTGTATTCGATAGACCGGAAGGTGGTGACAGGGTCATAGTCCACCGTATCGCTGATATTGATGTTAACGGCGACAGCGAAAGGATAGTCAGGACAAGGGGAGATGCCAATCCTGCATCGATACCAGGTACCGACTACCCTATTAGGCAGGATGATTACATTGGTAAAGTGATCTATGTTATCCCAGGCATAGGTGTAATAACAAAAGTGATCAGTCCACCTGTCAACTATATCATAATTGCGATCATCCTTGCGATCTTGTTCTTTAATAGGCTTGGCAAAAAGAACAACAGCGACAAGGATACTGCACCTGCTGCAGCTGACAGTTCTGACAAGCCGCCGACATGAAGTCCAAGACGGAATACCTTATATTCAACACGTCAGCTAGGCGTGCATTTATTAATATCACACCACAGGTTGCAAATATAGTAGCAGAAAGTGATATCAAAGAGGGCCTCTGCCTTGTCAACGCAATGCACATTTCTGCTAGCGTCTTTATCAACGATGACGAAAGCGGCTTGCATCAGGATTTTGATAGATGGCTGGAGAAGCTTGTACCCTATTCCCCGGAAAGCTACATGCACAATCGTACAGGTGAGGATAACGCTGATGCTCATCTGAAGCGACAGATAATGGGGCGCGAGGTGGTAGCAGCGATAACAAAAGGCAAGCTTGATTTTGGGCCGTGGGAGCAAATATTCTATGGCGAGTTTGATGGCCAGCGACAAAAACGAGTGCTAGTAAAGATAATCGGCGAATAGTCACCAGCAGACAGGAAACTTACACGTCTTTGAAGCTAAGATTCAAAATTTCATTGATATCCTTGATGTATCATTTTTTACTTGAAAATTGTAGCAAGCAGGTATATATATAGCGCCTTTATAAAGGCGCATATGCCGCAGACCAAGCCAATTGTAAGCATCGAGAATGTGGTAGCTTCTGCTACGGTGAACCAGACTGTCAACCTCAACCTCATTACTCAGATATTTCCAGATGTGGAGTATCATCCTGATCAGTTCCCCGGCTTGGTTTTTAGGCTCAGATCACCTAAGACTGCGACTTTGATATTTAGCTCTGGCAAGATGGTCTGCACAGGCGCCAAGTCTGAAAAGATGGCAATTCAGGCTGTCAAGAGCGTTGTTTTGAAGCTTAAAAAGGGAGGAATACCCCTTGAGCATGAACCCCAGATTGAGATCCAAAATATAGTGGCGTCGGCAAGCCTTGGAGGTAAGATCCACTTAGAGCTTGCCGCAAGGGTGCTGCCAAGGAGCATGTACGAGCCCGAGCAGTTCCCGGGTCTTATTCACAGAATGTTGGATCCCAAGACTGTCATACTGTTGTTTGCGTCCGGCAAGCTGGTGTGTACAGGTGCCAAGAAAGAAAGTGAAGTATACCGAGCTGTGCATAACCTACACACACTCTTGGAAGAGAAGAACCTAATGATCTATGAGGGTTAGTTAGTCTATTTCATACTCTCCCTGTGTAACCATTTGTTTCAGTACCGACTCCAGCGCATTTTCGTCTATTAAGCCGGCCTTGTACAGAGCGTTTACAATGTCGTTGATGCCTGTCACTGCGCTCAGTTTTACTCCCATCTTTTTTAATTTGTCTTCCGCACCCTCGTGTCGGTCTACAAGCGCCACTACATCTTCCACGATACCGCTGTTCACCCGTATTATTTCGACCGCGCTGCTAAGAGAAGTACCGGTCGTTGCAACATCGTCTACAATGATAACTTTTGAACCTGGCGCTAAGAAGCCTTCAACCATTTTGTTGGTGCCATAGGCTTTAGGCTCCTTTCTGACATAAATGAAGGGTTTGTTCATTTCATAGGCTAGGGCAGAGCCAAACACAAGCCCAGAGGTGGGCACCGAGGCAAAGGTATCAAACCGGCCTACCTTTTCTGCCACCATGTCTTTCAATGCACTTATCCCCAGCCGAAAATATCCTGGGAAGCTAGGCAGTACTCGCAGGTCTATGTAGTAGGCACTCTGCTTGCCGCTTGCAAGAGTGAACACACCAAACCTCAGAGAGTTGCTCTTGAGTAGAAAGGATGCAAACTGAAACACAAAGTCCTTGGGCGGTATTGGCACATTGTACATGTAAAAAAGGATTTATTTTAACCCTTCATAACACAGAGACTCTATGCCAGAGATTTGGCTAAAATATGGCACTACCGATGTAGTGCTTGACATTAAGTTTGAAAACTTAGCAAACCAGATCTCTTCTACATTTCAGGTGCCACCCGAACAAGATGTTAAGACAGCAATAACATCCAGTGTACCCCTAACTGATAAAATGCTCTTTCTAGGACTGTCTGGCTCAAAGGCTGCGGCTAAGGTTATAATGATGCTTGCAGAAGAAGCCCATACAAGGGGGTTCAGCTTTACAATCGATGTTCCGCACAAGATCGCAAGCACCCTGCGCGCCAACTTGACCGGCATTGAAACAATCTCAATCAATCGCATTAACTACCAATCACTGAATGAGCGAATGGCCAGGTTCCAGAGCACCGTCATTGTTTCAAGTGTTGCATACGATCCGCTGTTTGGATTCGCAGGTGCGCCGACTACTTTACTGCGTAACTTGCTTGCTGACCAGATGGCAGAGGCGTTCAAGGCAAGAAAGGACAACAGGCCAGCGCCGGGAATTGAAGGAGATCCTCTCAAGATCGCCATCTATTCAGTCGAGAGCATACCATCTACATCTATTGAACTTGTGGCTAACGGTGATAATGTGGTGGGGATCCATATCGGAAGTATCAAGGAAGCGTTTGGCAAAGCAATTGCGCAGCTTCAGTCAATCTCGAGTGTCTGGGCTGAGCCGGTCAAATCTGCTATAATAAGTGCAAGCGACGAAGCCAGCACACATTTGACGCTTGCCAGTGCGCTTAACTCACTTTGGAACTCTATCCATATCGTCAAGGAGGGTGGCACAGCAATACTGCTTGCAGAAACCCGTGAAGGAGTTGGGGGTGGAGCGCTTCAGATGTTCATTGAAGGACGGCTCAAACCAGAGCAGCTGCATCTAAGCCCCTACATTGATGGTCTTGAACATTTGCTGTTCATGGAACAGCTGCGGCTGAAATATGAGATCGGGCTTGTCTCTACCCTTCCCCATTATTATGCTAAGACAAAACTCGGTTTTGCTACTTATTCTGGCACAAAAGACATCTTGCAAAAATTGCAAGAAAAGCATGGCAAGAACTTCAGGACACTCGTCTTATCAAATGCTGACATAACCCTGCTCAAGCCCAAGGCAGAATAGAGCTTGGGATGGGCGCAGTGACTATGGCAATGCCAAGGGTTATGAAAAAGAGCATCTTGCGCCTTTGAGAGAGTGATGTGACATCATCTAAGGGAGCATTACTAGGAATCCTCTGACTAAGTATTAGTACTAGTATTGCCATTGGCCAAAATCCCATCAGAAACAGCGCTCCTACGCCCGCATAGGTGATAATTCTGTGCCAGCGCTCTCCAAACATAGCACGAGCAAGATGCCCGCCATCAAGCTGCCAAGCAGGGATGAGGTTGATGGACGTAAGTGCAAATCCTATCCAGGCAGCAAAAAGAAGAGGCGACATTACTAGAACCATGTTATCCACTACCTTGTCGGTCAAATGGAGTGTAGCAATCATGAGCATGCCAGTATTGAATGAAAATAGCCGGTTTTCCTCAGATAGGTTCTGGTACTCCTCTATAGGTATGAGAGTAGATATAGAAGAGCCATAGATCGATACAATTATCGTTATTATCAAACCTGCAATTGGTCCAGCAATGCCTACATCAAACATGACATTTTTGTTGGGCATATGGCTCTGCTGGGTTATCAAGGCACCAAATGTCGGTATAATGCCGGGAACACCGGGTATAAAATATGGCCACGATGCCTTGATATTATAATGCTTGAGAGCTATCATGTGTCCAAGCTCGTGTATGCCCAGTATGCCCATGAGCGACATGGTATAAGCTACTGTAAGCAGCACAGGATCGCTCACGTAGGTCATTGCAAATATACTGCCTGACCGCATGAAGCCGTCATAGAATACAAAGGTGACGGCAATTGCAAAGAATATGAGAGGCAAAGGCAGTTTTCTTTTAACTCTAATCTTTTGTTTTGGAACCTTAAATACTGCGATAACTATGCCATCCGCTATCTGGAGCCTTATTGCAGACGACAAGGCAGGCATCAGTCTTGAGAAATATTTCTGCCTTCTGGCACTGGCGACCATGCCAATCTTGCTTAGCTCTTTGAGCAAGATCGGGAACTTATCTTTGATGTCAGTATCGGCTACCAGAAACTCAATGTAGTCTTCCCTGACATTCAGCTGTGTATCTTTTAATGTAAAGAATGATGAAACTATTGGAATTATACGAGAATAATCGCTGTTCAGGAAAGTAGTAGCCACTGAAGATTTCTTTTGGGTTTAATCCAATTAAAATATTGTTATCCTTCAGAGGGCATATGTAAGGTTAAATAGTGTGTTTCTGTTGTTGTAATTATTACTTTGCAAACAGCTCTGCGAAAAGTAGGCGACTATGTTATACGCCGCTGCGAAGCAAGTGATCTCCAAGCAGTAATAGATATTAACATGGCCGCTCTGCCAGAGCACTACTCAGACTACTTTTTTGAATCGATTCTGCGAGAGCTTCCAGAGGCGTTCATCCTTGCAGAGCTGAACGGCAAAATAGTCGGCTACATCATGTGCAAGATCGAGTTTGGGTTTTCAAACTTTCGCAAACTAGGCTTTGTTAAGAAGGGGCACGTTGTTTCTGTTGCGGTGTTAGAAGAGCACAGAGGCAAGAGCATTGGCAAGGCACTGATGGTTGAAGGAATTAACGGCGTAATGCATAGAAAAGCTGACGAGATATACCTAGAGGTAAGAGTCAGCAATACAAGCGCAATCAAGATGTATCAGAAATTGCGTTTTGAGATAAAATCCAGATTGCGATCTTATTACAGGGACGGCGAGGATGCCTACCTTATGGCGCTAGAGCTGAGCTAAAAAGATTATTAAGATGCTGCAAATGCCTCTCCGCTATGAATGTTAAAAGGAAGGGAAGCAAAGGAGCCGGCGCTGTCCTTCTTTTTGCATCTATTGCGGTGTTTATCGCTTACGCATATTTCCTGCTAGGAACAGAATGGAGCATGTTGGTACTACAGTTTACCGCCTTAGCTGCAGTAACAATCCTTCTGGCTGTGCTTGGGTGGATAGGATATACAATGCTTACTGCGCCAAGGGAAGAGGAAAAGCCGGGCTAGTTTTCACTGAAACATCAGCCACTATCTGGTATATCCGTGGGCCTACTCCTCTCACCACTCTAACCTGCTGCACAATGTGGTTATATTTTACAAAAGCGTTATGCGCGTCCTGTAATCCCAGCTCCTGGCTTGTCTTTTTGTTATTGGCTCTGATATGAATGAAATAATGCACAATACCTTTTTTCTTGAGTGCAAGCACTGCAGAATCAACGAACTCTTTAGATCTCTCAGGAAGAGGCATAAGCACTCTGTCGGCCTGTCCTGCAAGTTCATCTTTGATTACCTTACCAGCATCGCCATGAATTGAAACAACTCTGTCCTGTACTTTGTTCAACTTAGCATTTGCTTCGCACAATTCTGCAGCAACAGCATTAGAATCGATGCTATATACTTTACACGTCTTGTTCATTCTTGCAATTAGAATTGAATATGTGCCCACTCCTGCGAACATATTGACTATGGTTTCGCCTTCGCCCACCATGTTTGCAATCCTGAGCCTCTCCGTTGAGAGCCGGGGTGAAAAATATGTTTTGGCGACATCTACTCTGAACCTACAGCCATGCTCCTTGTACTCAGTAATTGTTCTGTTCTCGCCTGCAACAAACTCTAAGTTGCGGACGCGATAATCGCCTTTCACTGGCGAGACCTGAGCAAAAACCACCTTGGCAGTCTTAACATGAGCAAGGATCATGTCAGCTATAAGCTTCTTTTTTGGCATCAGGTTGTCAGGTATCTTGACGATCACTATATCACCTATCTGGTCAAATGCCGAATATACTTGCGAGATTTCGTCTGACGATAGAATGTTTGATAGCATGTTTTTTAGCATGTGTGGCATTTACTGAATCTTCATGTAGTAATAGTTGCCGGACTCCTTCTGTTCGCGGTCGAGTCTGCCGCCCTCTTTGTTGACGCGCGGCCTGCCCGTTGTTTCGTCACGCCTGTATGTAATTGAAAGTGCCTTGAGAAAGCGGTTCATGCCCTCCTCTTTTTTAATTGGCTCAGTGGCAGAGCCTTCAAGGCCCGGCTGCCCTTCAAATATTACTAAACTATCAGCCACCAGATCGATCAGCTGTATATCATGGTCAATAATAAACGCTGACTTACCCTGAGCCCTTACAAAGCGTTGGAAGAACTTAGCCACTGCTATCCTGTCTTCCGCATCAAGAAATGCAGAGGGCTCGTCCAGCGCATAAATATCTGCTTGGCGTAAGAGAGACGCCGCTACTGCGACCTTCTGGAGCTCGCCACCGCTCAGAGTCTTGACATTCTTTTCATAGAGTTTCTTTACACCCATTGGAATAAGGATCTGCTGTTCTGCAGATGATCCTTCAATTAGGTTTTGATATGCCATATACATCAGAGACCGTACGTCACCATCATAGTCTTGATTCAGGTACTGCGGCTTGTAGGATATCGTGGCACCGACATCTATTTTGCCAGAATCAGGCTTGTCTACACCTGCCAGCATGCGCATAAAAGTAGTCTTGCCAAGTGCGTTGGCACCAATGATTCCAATTATCTCACCTCTTCTTATCTTGCCAGCCGCCACCTTTAGTTTAAATGATGGAAATGACTTGGTCAAGTTGCCATAGCTGGCAATAGAAATATCCAGAAGGACATCTTCGTTTGAAGAAGTAATATCAAATCTGAACGCCTTTTCTCGAAAGCGCACGTTTTCAGTAGGCAAAAAGCCTTCAAGGAAATTGTTGATGCCGACTTTTGTGCTCTGCATGCCAGAAACGATACCGTATGCTCCCGGCTCACCGTAAATAATATGGATATAGTCTGACAGGTAGTCAAGGAGTGTCATATCGTGCTCCACAACCATCACGTTCTTGCCCTGCTCTGCTAGCTCTCTTATCACTTTAGCAACTGTAAGCCGTTGGTAGACATCGTTGTATGAGGATGGCTCGTCAAAGAAGTAATATTCAGCGTCCTTTGCAGCAGCTATAGCTACTGCAAGTCTTTGGAGCTCGCCACCGCTCAGCTGTGCAATGTCGCGATCCAAAACGTTTTGCAGGCTAAGTTGTGGTATTAGCTTGTCAGTCACTTTGCGCTCGTCATACCTTTTCAACAGTTCCTTTGGCGTCCCTTTGAATGCCTTAGGTATGAGGTATACGAGCTGCGGTTTGATCGAAGCGCGCATCTTATCGTTTGCAATTTTTTCAAAGTGGGATTTCATTTCAGTGCCTTGATAATATTTCAAAATCTCATCCCATGAAATTTCTTGATCATACTTCCCAAGATTGGGCTTCATATTTCCCGACAAAATGTTGACAATTGTAGACTTACCCATGCCGTTTCTTCCAACCAAGCCAACAACTGCACCCTTCTTTGGAGTCGGCAGACGATAGAATCTAAATGAATTAATCCCATACTGATGGACTTTATCTTCAGAGAGCTCTTTTGCAAGGTTGACAATTACTATAGCATCAAAAGGGCACTTCCTGATACATATGCCACATCCTGTGCATAGATCCTCGGCTATCACAGCTTTGCCGTCATCTGGGCGCTGGATAATGCACTCACCACCAGTCTTGTTTACTGGGCAGTAGACTATACATTCCAAGCCACATTTTTTTGGCTGGCATAACTCCTCGTCAAGTACTGCAACTCGATGAGTACTTTCTGCTTCAAAATTGCCCATTACATGTAATTTTTGTAATAATGCGTTATATACATACCGCTTTGATCACGGCAACTTGCAAAGTTTTTTAGGCTGCAAGGCCGCCAATTTGCCAGATTACTTCCGTTTATATTGACCCTTTTTCAGGACATTCAAAGGCTTCAGTAATCAACAAAGTACTTTTTCATAACTCCTGACATCTTTGTCTTGCTTGCCACTTCTCTGCGGTAGATCTCCATATGCTTGTCCCTCAAATGCTTCAATGCAAGTCGGACCTCGTCGCCACAAAGCCTGCACTTTGCCTTTCCAAACATTGTCAGTTTTACTTTTCCTTCAATTACCTTTGAGCCTTACGTTTAATTTCTCTTTCTATTGCATATACGTTATAGTTTTTCTAAATAGGTTTTAGTAGTTCTTTGATAAGGCAAAACTACACGGGCCCGGGAACTGTTGGCAATAAGAATCCTATAACCGTAGCAGATATCCATACTACCACTGCTATCACGAACGCTTTGAACCATCCAATGTTATAGAGCACCTTAAGCGCTATCAGCCAAATTATACCGCCTACTAATGCGGATATGACTCCTTTGCCAAAAATATAATATGCCACAAAATAGATAATTGTACCGATAAGGGCGGTGACAAATGCACGCCCTATCCCTTCCTTTTGCCCAAACAGCTTTGTCGTAACGTAGATTATAATTGTCGAAATGACCAGCCCAACTATGAATGTGAGGGCTGACAGCAAGTTATTTGTCATATTCGCATCCCATGTTTTTGAGAAAGAGATTATTTAAGTCACTCTGATGTCTGTTTCTAGCGAAGCAACATTAAATTAGCCCTTTGGCAAATATTAAAATAAGCCGGTCATAGCGGCAGGGTGCGACCCGGTCCCATTCCGAACCCGGAAGTCAAACCTGCTGTCGCTGCTGTGTTACTGATCTGCGAGAGCGGTCGGGAAGCAGCAGTGCTGGCATATCTTTCCACTACTTTTCAGCATAGTCTCCTAGGTGTATCCTCTTGACTAATTGCTTAACATTATAGCCTATCAGATCTATTACCTGAAAGGCTGACGCAAGGCCGGCCGGCTCCCATGCCTGAGTTTCTATGATGCAGCAATAGTTTGCTGCTTTTATCATTATCCTTTTCAATTCCTCCTTCATTATGTTTCTTGCAAAATGCTTTGACAATACCGCGTCTTGTGCCAGCATGTTTGCGATCACGCCGCCGCTCCATCCCATGTTTATCACTTTACCATTGGATAGCGTATAGTACGGCGCGGCATCGAGCAACTTGTGGGCATTGTCGTCAGTATCTAGAATAAAGTCATTTTCTACAAGGCAGTAGATATCATAGAATGGGCCCATGCGCATCACTTCCTCTATGCCGACGAAGTCTATGCTGCCGCTCATCATCCGGATAAAGCCGTCCCTATTTGAAAGCCATCGCTCAAAATACGGTCTTTTCGTAGGATGCACGTCCAGCTCCATGCTACCTATTCTGCAACTAAAGCCCTGCTCTTCGAAGGCTCGTACAAGTGCGCTTAGCGGAAAGAGGGGCATAATTCTCCATCATGTTGGCAATTGCTTTTCGTCTTCCATCAGCAGTTTTACAAGCGTTCTTACTCCAAAGCCGCTAGCTCCTTTGTGGTTGTAACTTTTCTCATGTGTTCCTTCTTGCATCCATGCAGTGCCAGCAATGTCAATATGGACCCAAGGAACATCATTGACGAAGTTAGATAGGAATGCTGCAGCAGTGATCGCTCCACCAGGTCTGCCTCCAATATTCTTGATATCTGCATAGGTGCTCTTGATCTGCTCGTGATATTCATCGTACAGCGGAAGCTCCCACATCTTTTCTCCGGTCTTATCGGATAGCTTGCGCAGCCTGTCTACCAACTGTTTGTTGCTGCCTACCACCACGGCTACATTGGCCCCAAGTGCAATTACAGCAGCACCAGTAAGCGTAGCTAAATCAATTACAGCCTTTGGATTGTGGGTGACGATTCCATATGCTAGGGCGTCGGCAAGTATCATACGCCCCTCGGCATCAGTGTTGAGCACTTCTACCGACTTGCCGTTGTACATTCTGATGATATCGCCTGGTCTGTACGAAGTAGCAGACGGCATATTTTCAACAGATGGTACAATGCCTACAACATTGACTGCCAACTTCATCGAAGCAACTGCCCGTATAACGGCTAGAACCGTGCAGCCACCACATTTATCAAATTTCATTTCATCCATTTTTTCGCTGGGTTTTATGGAAATGCCGCCAGTGTCAAAAGTCACCGCTTTGCCTACCAGCAGATATGGCTTTTGCTGAGGGTCATTAGCGCCAGTGTATTCCAGGACTATGAGCTTGGGAGGGTTATTGCTTCCCTTGCCCACCGCCACAATACCACCCATCCCCATATTTTCAAGCTCATAGCGATCCATTACTCGTACCTTCATGCCATAATCTTGCGCTAGTGAAACTGCTATACTTGCCAGATGGGCCGGTGGGCAGTCGTTTGGTGGTAGGTTGCTGATATCGCGTGCAAAGTTTACTGCTTCGACTATAAGGTTTGCCTTCTCAGCAACCGATTGAAATCTTAGAGAATCGGAATTGATCAATATTGTAACTTCTTCAATTTTTGTGGCCGGCTCTTTGGCCTCCTTGTACTTGTCAAACGAGTATAATGCAAGAGCGATTCCCTCTGTCATGGCCTCTACAAGCCCTTCGTCAAGGTTTGAGAATTGTAGCATTGAAAATTCCTTTACTTCCAACTCTCGAGCCTTCCGGGTTGCCTTGCCCGCACAGATCCGCGCACTTTCGTCCGTGAATTTTTCCCGCTTGCCAAGACCAAGTAGCATTATCTTTTTCATTGGCCCCTTGCCCAAAGTATAAACTACTATCGAAGAGCCAAAAGTCCCACGGAATTCTTTGTTCTCCAGTGTTTCTCTGATTGAAGAAGAGACTGCTGAGTCTAACTCCTTTGAATGTGGAAAGTCCTGCTCGCCTTCAAATACACCTATCACTAGAAGCGGAGTCTGCTTTTGATCTATCTTAGCCTTCTCGACTTTGACCTGTACCACGACGCACTAGAGTTCAGTGTTTGACTTTTATTTTAAGTTTATAATCGCATAAAATAACATAAGGCGATGATGCAAAAATGCCTTATGGCATTTGAGCTACCGGCGCTCTGCCAAATTAGCTTTCACCTTTGTAGTGCAGAAGTGACGTAGAGAGTTATTATCTTAGAGGTCAGAATATGCCGCATTCTATGCTGCTGCTTCCTACTCATTACAACAGAGAGAAACCGCTTCTATGCAGATGCCACATAGACGGCGATATAGTCATTGCAACTGTTATGTGTTAAACCTGAATGTCGTTCCCTTGCGGAGTATACCAGCAATCCTCTTTAATACATCCGTGAGTGTATAGCACGACATATTGTTTGTTTTGTCATATTCACATGCTGCATCAATATCGTTAACCTTTCCGCTTCCTCTGAAAATGCCTACGAGAATTTCCTTTGCCAATGGCAGCAGACCTGATCGTGCGCCATGAGCGCCGCTCATGTTGATAAGCCAGAACATTTTAGTTGCATCATAGCCGGTAGGAAAGATCATTTCCTTGGCCTCCTTGGCTACCTGCGAATAGTAGTGGCCGGCTGCCCTTATCCAGCCGCGAGAAAGCATGCTAGCCACTTTGGCGAACTTCGCGCAAGAATAGCACTTGTCGTCATAAATAAGGAGTGGTCGCTTGAAAGATGACGATAATGATGACACGATGTATATAAACTGCATCGCCGAACTTTTAAATCTTAGGTGGCGAGATTTTGCCGAGCTATATCTTTTTATTTTCCTGCTATGAGCTTTTTCATATATTGCTGTTTACATGGGGGAATCAGTATGGGCTTTAACATGCGTTATCTTGACCTCAAGAGGAAGATCCGGGATGCGCGCATGTGGGCAATTCAAGGCATCACTGAGGCTGGTTCCGGCCACCCCGGCGCCTCCTTCTCTGCTGCTGAAATAATGGGTACGCTTTATTTCAGAAGGATGAGGTACGACCCATCAAACCTAGACTGGAGTGAACGCGATTATTTCATTAATTCAAAGGCTCATTCAGCACCTGGCTTTTACTCGGCACTTGCAGTTGCAGGCTATTTTCAGCCTGAAGAGCTCAGAACACTTCGTCAGCTTGGTTCGCGCCTTCAAGGGCACCCAGTAAGGTACTCAGAGCATCAAAAGCACCATAGCGTGCCAGGTATTGAATACTCAGGAGGTTCAGAAGGGATTGGGCTTTCAGTTGGCGTCGGCATTGCGCTTGCAAAAAAACTAGATGGGAAGAAGAATAGAGTATTTGTATTGATTGGGGATGGTGAGTCAAATGAGGGTCAGATATGGGAGGCTTCCATGGCCGCCGGCAAATTCAAGCTCGATAACCTAGTCACCATTTTGGATCGTAACCGGATCCAGCAGGACGGCTTTACTGAAGACATTATGCCACTTGATCCCATAAAGGATAAGTGGACTGCGTTTAACTGGGAGGTCTTCGAGGTAGATGGTCACAGGGTCGAACAAATAGTGGACGCTCTTAATAAGGCGGGACAGGTGCATGACAAGCCTGTGATGATAATTGCCAATACGGTCAAAGGAAACGGTATACGTCACATGGCAAACAACCCCCAGTGGCACGGAAAAGCACCACCCAAGAGGCAAACTGAAGTGCTGCTGGAAGAGCTAGAAAGTGAGTGCCTCATCGCACCATCAATAATAGCAGGTGAGCGGGAGAACTATGAGGATAAAATAAGGAAGGTCGAGCGCGAAGGAGTCGATATGATCCATTTAGATGTGATGGACGGCAGATTTGTTCCCACTACTACATTCTTTGCTGATACTATCAAAAAGCTAAGGCGGCTAACCAGTCTGCCGTTTGATACCCACTTGATGATAGAAAACCCACTAGAGAACATACAGGATTACATCGATGCAAGATGTGATATCATTACAGTGCATGCAGAGGCATGCACCGAAAATGAGTTTAGAGAAATTCAGGAAAGACTGATCGACAATGGGATCAGCCCTGGCATTGCAATTAATCCGGGCACCGATGTGCCAAAGTGGCTCTATCAGTGCTTGCATAACCTTGATGTTGTCATTGTTATGTCAGTTAACCCAGGCTCTGCAGGCCAAAAGTTCATGCCGGAAGTATTGAGCAAGATGATAGTACTTAACACGCAACTAAGACAGAGTGGCTTTAGGGGATATATTGAAGCTGACGGAGGCATCGATGCGACTACGCTACAGCAGACATATGATGCAGGTGCAAGAATATTTGTTGCTGGTGCTGCTGTGTATGGTGGCGGAGACATTCATGGCGCAGTCATCCAGCTGAGACACAAGGCGGAAGTGGCACTTGAGAGAAGGCTTCTTAACCACGCGACACAGCTTAACATAAGGGCGGACTGGATGAAAGCACGTAAACATATATTGATTCCCTATGCAAATGAGCTTAGGATAGAGGAAGAGCTACATGCTATTAGGTAGCGAGAAAAGAACAGCAGACATGAGAGGAGCCTATGGAGATACTCTTGTGGAGCTTGGAAGAGACGACCCTCGCATTGTATGTGTCGGAGGCGACACAACTGAGTCTCTTAAGACGAAAAAGTTTGGTGATAAGTATCCTGAGAGAATGTTCAATGTTGGAATCGCAGAGGCCAACATTGTCTCAGTAGCGGCAGGTCTGGCAATAGCTGGCAAAATTGCATTTGCGAGCACTTATGCTGCATTCATCCCTGGAAGGTGCGTTGACCAGATTCGCAACACCATCTGCTACCCCTACCTCAATGTCAAGCTAGTTGTTTCTCACGCAGGACTTACGGTGGGACCAGATGGAGCCTCTCATCAGCAGATAGAAGACGTTGCACAGATGAGAGCAATCCCCAATATGAGAGTGCTGGTACCGGCTGACGCAGTTGCTGTCAAATATCTTATCAGGACGGTAGCATCTACCGCCGGCCCCTTTTATATGCGCCTTGCAAGGCCCTCGTCTGATATAATCTATGCAGACCAATCAACGGCATTTGAGCTTGGAAGAGGCAACATTCTTGAGGATGGGTCTGACGCCACAATAATTGGATGCGGTCTTATGGTGAGCAGGGCACTTGAAGCAGCAAAAGAGCTCAAGAAAAAAGGTATTTCCTGCAGGGTAGTTGACATGTTCTCAATAAAACCTATTGATAATGACTTAATAGCTAGATGCGCCAAGGAGACGGGTGCCATAGCTACAGCCGAGGAACACAATGTCATTGGAGGCCTTGGAGGCGTAGTGTCTGAAGTTATTGGCGAAACCTACCCTGTACCCATCAAGCGCGTTGGAATCCACGACATATTTGGCGAGTCTGCACGTGATGAGGAAATCGATATGCTCTTGGAGCAATATGGTCTGACTGCAACTGAAATAGTAAAGGCGGTGCTTGAAGCAAGAAGCAGGAGCAGAAAATAATGAAGATCTTTCTTGATACTGCAAATATTGAATCGATCAAAAAATACAGCGATATGGGCTTGGTAGATGGCATCACCACAAACCCGACACTGCTTTCAAAGGAGAAGGGCAACCCCGCCGAGATCATGCGCGAGATAGTCAAGATAGTCAAGGGACCGGTGAGCCTTGAAGTCATCGGAACTACAATGGAGGAAATGGTCAACGAGGCCCACGGGCTCAAAAAATATGGACAGAACGTCGTGGTCAAGATTCCCATGATCCCAGACGGATTGAAGGTTGTCAAGAAATTAAAAGAAGAAGGCATTCAGACAAACGTCACACTCATATTTTCAGCAAACCAAGCGATCCTTGCTGCCAAAGCCGGTGCTGCCTATGTCAGTCCATTTATTGGTAGACTGGATGATGCAGGACATGAGGGCATGACAATCATCAGTGAAATAGTGCAGATATTCAAGAATTATCAGTTTAACACAGATGTACTTGTTGCAAGCATCCGGCACCCCCTACATGTGACCGAAGCCGGCAGGATTGGCGCGCAGGTTGTGACACTTCCACCGGACATACTCGGCAAAATGATTTCCCATCCACTGACAGATAAGGGACTTTCCGCTTTCCTGAGTGACTGGGAAAAGGTCAAGAAGGAAAATCCCAATCTAGTTATCTAATTACTGCGCAGCAGCTTGATCACTTTCTTTGGAATATCTTGTAATCGGCTGACAGAGATTGCCTTTTCGTAGTCGAGGTACTTTAAATTGTGCCCTATGCTTACAGAATCATTGAGGTTGCGGCCAACCCCTATCGCCATCATATGGATGCCTATTTTCCTGTACGAGAGCACCATCTGCCTTACAGCATCAAAGTCTGACGGTTCGCCATCTGTCAAGGTGACAAAGATGTCCGGCTTGAACGACTTGAGCATAGGCAGGAGTAGACCATAGACCTCTGCCAATGGTGTGCCGCCACTTGCTCTTATTTGGACAAGACGCCTAGCGCTTATCACCGACCATTTGATGTTAGGTGGCTTAATGATCCAGCATTTTACTTGTTGCATATCTGTGCTAAATGCGTAGACAGCAAACTTGATTTGAAGGTAGTGCAGCGCTTCACAGAGCGCGATTGTCGCCTGCTTGTATTCTAACTCTACATCAGCTATACTGCTAGAGTGGTCAAGCAATATCACAACCTTGGTTTTGATCGAGAGCCGGAAGTCAGCGAGAAAGGTCTTGGGCAGCCCTTCAATGTAGGTTTCGATATCAAACTCCTCGCCAGATTCATCATGCTGCTCGATCCATCCTGTTTTCCAGTCTCTAAAAGCTGCTTTGACCTTCTGTATTAGGTCAATATTGTAGATCTGCGTCTCGTCAACGTCCATCTTGTCTGGCACGCTTAGACCAAAGTTCTCCAATGACTCATATCCCTTGCTCTCTGTCTTTTTGCTCTCTGTGATAAGAGCCTCGAACTCTTGAAGCACATCGCGACCTTCGTAGATGTCTTTAGTCTTCTTCTGCACTTCGTCTTTCTTGTGTCGCATCTGCACTACCTTTTCCACCTGTTTGAGTGTGTCGCTCTGGTTAAGTGACGCTCCGACCCTTGTCCTTGGAGATAATATGGGGATTGAAACCAAAGGGTCAAGCTCAAGTATCTTGATCAGTTTTGGGATATGCTGTTCTATCCAGCTGGTGCCGTAGTTGTTGTCTATGGCTTCCTTTATTATTTCATTTGCATAATCAGCTGCCCTTTTTACCTTATCAAATTCGCCGCCAAATAGCTCACCTTTAAGGTAACCGGTGAGAAAATATTGCGAAAATGCCTCCGCTATTTTGTAGCGTCCATATATTGAATTCAAAAGCTGGCGCGACATCCACGAAATACCCTCATTGAACATCAGCTCATTGGCCATTCCTTCCCATTCTCGCAAGCCAAGGATCTCGATTCTCGCTGTTTCAAGTGTATTGAGCAAAAACCCAAAGGCATGCTCATTGCTCAGCACTTTAGAAGAGTGTTTCATTCTCATTGATTCAAACCAGAGCGCTACACGCCACTGTCTATACTTCTGAAAGTCGGTCCCAGGATAATAGTTGAGAAGAGAAAGAATGATCTGATTCTTGTCCGGCTTGGCAGTTGGAGGTTTGTCAGGCATAAGAATTATCACTACCTTGTTGTTGCCAGACCATCTCCTAGCGAGAAAAGTCGCAACGTCTAGCAAGACATCGTTTCGCATTACAGGGCTTGCGATTTTGACCATTAACTATCGCCAAAGATCGACGTTATCATATCCATCACTTTCTGATACTCCACTTGGCCCCATTGGTCGTATGTGTTTGCATATACAACTTCGGCGGTCTGCCTGCCAGAAAGTCCAGTGTTGAGCATCTTGGCAAATGCTATTGTCTCGCGTATTGAGGGGCTGTAATACAATTCTTCAACTGCCGCCGCCTCCCGCAGGTTCTTGGCAAGCTGGATTGCGTGCTTGACATCCCTGATCTTTGAATCGTCAATTTTCACGTGGCGGCTAACAATGTCAAGCTCGATATCTTCCGGGGGGTAGTCAAGCCTCATCCTCACAGGAAACCTACTCAGGAGCTGCGGTGGTAACTCTTTTGTGCCAACATGCGATAATGGATTAATCGTGGCAATTACAAACCACTCATCTGCTGCTTTGACAACCTGGCCCTCTGCTTCTTTTAACACAAGCTGTCGCCTGTCGTCTAGTGCTTCGTCAAGTCTCAGCAGCACGTCTGCCTCTGCTGCATTTAGCTCATCAAGATACAACAGGGTGCCATTGCGCATCGACTTTACCAGCACGCCTTCAACAAAGTTTATTTCGCCCTTGCTGAGAGTTCTCGATCCCACCAGATGTGACTCTCTAGTGCGAAGTGAAAAGTTGACAGAATCAAGCTCCATTTTCATTTCTGAAGCAAATCTCCTTACAAGGGTAGTCTTGCCAGTGCCCTTTGGGCCAATAATCAAAACAAATAGGCCTGATCTGTATGCTTTTTCTAGAATATCAAAGGCATTGTTCCAGTCAAGGTAAATTATTTCTTCTTGACCAAGTTTGCTTGCTACCGGCTGCGATTCCATTTGCTTTATAAGCACTGTAACATATTTGAGCGTTAAGATACAGACGCAATATTTGCAATATGTACATACATAGATACTTTGGCCGTATCGCACAAGACGTTAAAGAGACACATAGATGTCGAGGAAACTTTACTGTCTAATATAATTTCAAAAGAAGTAAGGAAGGAAGCAGGCAGAAGATGGGAAAATAAAAATCACATATGGTTCTCTCCTTGTTCTAACTATGGCAGTATGAGAACTATATCAAGCCAGACCACTAGTAAATAACGTCAATCCGTTATCCCAAGCGAACAATATCTTATTCGTTCTACAGTACTCATTGGTACAGCTTCATCTAATAGTTGCCAACATTCTCGTATTTCTTTTTTAGTAATTTCAGACATTCTTTTTGCTGCCAATAATCTGTTGCCATTATAAGAACCCATCAGCTTTAAGATCCATTGCTTTTGCCATTGTTCCATCATAACAACAAGATGATCCATTAATCCAATTTAGACAAGGCTGTAAAAAATATTGTCTACTTTATTAAAATGCGGCAGCCTTTATTACATTAGCAACATTAGCCCCCCACAACAATATCATAAGCCAGTTACATGAAAAGAGAGAGAGACATACAACAATCTGTATAGAGAAGTGAATAGAGATTTACTTCATAGTTGCCACAAGTTTCTCCTACTTGTCTTGAATTGCCTCACAATATGCTTTGCTATGCTCTTTCATTAAGTTCATTTCTTTTCAATGCCGTACAGGAATTCACAGATGACGACTTGACCTGTTTCTCACTAAAAATGGGATTTTATCTTAAAAATACTCTAAAAATGTCTTCACTTCTATAACCATCATTATAGAATGCAGACAGCAAAAAACTTGTTACACAGAGAGACAAGAGATTCGGGCAATCACATTGTTCATAATGACCAAAGGGTTAGAAAAATCTGCTATGTTATCTAAGACATAAGCTTGGAAGCCAGAGAAATTGTAATCAAAGAAGGATAAAACCCACACATCTCAAAAATCAATATACAATTACATGGTATAATAAGCTGCATTGATACTGGGAATACCAAGAGGGCAGCAGAGAAGATAATTTTAGTGCCCAGCTATGTCACCCTAATCTCTTTGATAGGGGATACTGTCCTATCTTTATCGAATAAGCTCCATTAAACTTTTGGGATGGCGGAATCTTATAACAAGAAGGGCGCCTC
>OCZV010000198.1_pt1 | contig 22311 bp, 26 predicted proteins | sample 1539051 | NCBI WGS metagenome assembly OCZV01 (sample SAMEA3113581, study PRJEB22503) | soil metagenome
ACTACGACAGCATCGACCAGCCCCGTGGCATGGACATCACCATCGTGACCACGGCAACCACGGACGCCGAGGGAAGGGCGCTCCTGGTGGCGATGGGGTTCCCGTTCCGACGCGAGGGTGTGTGAAGTAAATGGCGAAGAAAGCGCTCATCAACAAGCAACAGCGCAAGCCCAAGTTCAAGGTGCGCGCCTACACCCGGTGCCGCCGCTGCGGGCGGCCGCGGTCGGTGTTCCGGAAGTTCGGCCTGTGCCGGGTGTGCCTGCGCGAGCTGGCGCACGCGGGCGAGCTGCCCGGCGTGACCAAGGCGAGCTGGTGAGGGGAGGCGACACATGACGATGACCGACCCGATCGCCGACATGCTCACCCGCATCCGCAACGCGAACATCGCGATGCACGACGAGGTGCGCATGCCGTCGTCCAAGCTCAAGGAGGCGCTGGCCGGCGTGCTCGAGCGCGAGGGCTACATCGACGGCTTCGCCGTCGAGCAGACGTCCGACCGCCCCGGCCCGACCCTCCGCGTGAAGATGAAGTACAGCCCCGAGCGGGCCCGCACCATCTCCGGCATCCGCCGGGTGTCGAAGCCGGGCCTGCGCGTCTACTCCAAGTCCAACGAGGTGCCCCGCGTCCTCGGCGGCCTCGGGGTGGCGGTGCTGTCGACCAGCCAGGGTCTGCTGTCCGACCGCGAGGCGCGCAAGCGCCGGGTCGGCGGCGAGGTCCTGTGCTTCGTGTGGTGAGGCAGTGAGGCATATCTGACATGTCCCGAATCGGCAAGGCCCCGATCCCCGTGCCCAGCGGCGTCGACGTGACCATCAGCGACGGTCATGTCACCGTGAAGGGCCCCAAGGGCGCGCTCGAGCGCGACATCCCCGAGGTCATCACCGTCCGCCAGGAAGGCGACACGCTCGTCGTCGAGCGGCCCGATGACCAGCGCGAGAACCGGGCCATGCACGGCCTGGTGCGCTCGCTGGTCAACAACATGGTCGTGGGCGTCACCCAGGGCTTCACCAAGGAGCTCGAGATCGTGGGTGTCGGCTACCGGGCCACCGCCCGCGGGCCGGGCGCCCTCGTGCTGGCGCTCGGGTTCAGCCACCCGGTCAACGTCGAGGCCCCCGAGGGGATCACCTTCGAGGTCCCGGCCCCCAACCGCATCGTGGTGAGCGGCATCGACAAGGAGTCGGTCGGCCAGGTGGCCGCCGACATCCGGGCGTGGCGCAAGCCCGAGCCCTACAAGGGCAAGGGCGTGCGGTACGCCGGCGAGTACGTCCAGCGCAAGGCCGGCAAGGCCGGGAAGTAGCGCAGAGGATCATCATGAACAGCGCCAAGTACAAGCGAGACGCCCGCATCAAGCGGCACGCCCGCGTGCGCAAGCACGTGCGGGGCACGGCCCAGCGGCCGCGCCTGGCCGTGTTCCGCTCCAACAAGCACATCTCCGCCCAGGTCATCGACGACGCTGCCGGCCGCACACTCGCAGCGGCGTCGACGCTGGAGGCCGGCGTCCGCAGCGGCGGCTCCACGTCCAACAACGACGCCGCCAGCCGCGTGGGCGAGTTGGTGGCCCAGCGCGCCCGCGAGGCCGGCGTCGAGCGGGTGGTGTTCGATCGAGGCGGCTTCCTCTACCACGGCCGAGTCGCGGCCGTGGCCGAGGCGGCCCGCGAAGCAGGACTGGAGTTCTAGATGCCCAACGGATCCGGCAACCGCGGTTCCCGGCCCCCCCGCGAGCGCGAGCCCCGCGAGAACCCGCGGGCCTCGGGCGACGCCACGTTGCACGAGTCGCGGGTCATCAACATCAACCGGGTGGCCAAGGTCGTCAAGGGCGGCCGGCGCTTCTCGTTCACCGCGCTCGTGGTGATCGGCGACGGCAACGGCCGGGTCGGCCTGGGCTACGGCAAGGCCAAGGAGGTGCCCCTCGCCATCCAGAAGGGCACCGAGGAGGCCCGCAAGAACCTGTTCAAGGTGGCCCTGGCGGGCACGACCATCGTCCACCCCATCATCGGCCAGACGGGCGCCGGCCGGGTGCTGATCAAGCCGGCCGCCCCCGGTACCGGGGTCATCGCCGGCGGCGCCGCCCGGGCGATCCTCGAGGAGGCCGGCATCAAGGACGTGCTGTGCAAGTCGCTGGGCTCGTCCAACCACATCAACGTGGCCCGCGCCACCATCGCCGGCCTCAAGGCGCTCAAGCGCCCCGACGAGGTGGCCGCGCTGCGGGGCCGCCCCGCCGACGAGCTGTTCCCCGCCGGCCTGGTCCAAGCCTACCGCGACAGCGAGCGGGCCAGCACCGAGCCAGCCGAGGCCGTCTAGTGACCACCGACCTCCTCGTCACCCAGGTCCGCTCGTCGATCGGCGCCAAGCCCAAGCACCGGGGCACGCTCCGGGCGCTCGGTCTGGGCCGCATCGGCAAGTCCAACACGCTGCCCGACCGCCCCGAGATCCGGGGGATGATCGCCAAGGTGCCCCACTTGATCTCGGTCGAGGAGCAGGCTGCGGAGACCAAGGCAGAGGCGCCGGTCAAGAAGACGACCGCCAAGAAGCCCGCCGCCAAGGCGGCCAAGAAGACGACCGCGAAGAAGGCGGCCAAAGCCGCGCCAGCCAAAGCCGTCGCGAAGCGAACGCCGACGGGGCGAGGCGGTGAACGTGCCGAGGGAGGCGCCGCCGCAGGCGGCGCTTCGACCGAGGCAAAGAAACAGCCGGCCAAGGCGACGGGCGCCACCAAGAAGTCCGCCACCGAGCAAGAGAGTTAGCCAATGACCATCAAGGTGCACGATCTGAAGCCCGCGCCCGGCTCGACCAAGAGCCGCAAGCGCGTGGGCCGCGGCATCGCCGGCAAGGGCGGCAAGACCGCCGGCCGGGGGATGAAGGGCCAAAGGGCCCGCGACACCGTCCCCGCCAACTTCGAGGGCGGCCAGATGCCGCTGCACATGCGGGTGCCCAAGCTGAAGGGGTTCAACAACCCCTTCCGGGTCGAGTACCAGGCGATCAACCTCGACACCATCGAGGGGTCCGAGCTCGACGAGGTCACCCCCCAGTCCCTGCACGCCAAGGGCCTCGCCCACAAGGGTGCCCTGGTCAAGGTGCTCGGCCGTGGCGAGCTGACCCGCAAGGTCACGGTTAAGGCCCACGCGTTCTCCAAGTCGGCAGAGCAGGCCATCACGGCTGCCGGCGGCACCGTCGAGGTGCTGCCCAAGCCGTGGGGCGACCGGCGGCCGCCGGCCAAGGGCAACCAGTTCGCCAACCGGTAGAGTCCAGGGCCCTCACAAGGCCGATTACCCGCGGCCCGTCCCGACGGGCCAAACTGGCGTACCCGGCACCCGCTGAGCCACCCGCGCTCGACTGACATCGCCCAAGGGGAGAACCGACCGTGCTGTCCAGCCTGCGGAACATGTTCAGGGTCGCCGACCTGCGGAACAAGATCCTGTTCACGCTGGCCATCATCGCCCTGTACCGCTTCGGGTCCTACGTCCCGGCGCCCGGTGTCGACCTCGACGCCGTCGACCAGCTGCGGCGCCAGGCCGAGGACTCCGGCGGCATCCTCGGCTACCTGCAGCTGTTCTCGGGGGCCGGGCTCACCAACTTCGCGGTGTTCGCGCTCGGGATCATGCCCTACATCACGAGCTCGATCATCATGCAGATCCTGACGGTGGTGATCCCCAAGCTCGAGGAGTGGCAGCAGCAGGGGGCGATCGGGCAGCGGAAGATCACCCAGTGGACCCGCTACCTGACCATGGCAATCGCCGTGCTGCAGTCGACGGCCATGGCGTTCCTGTTCCACAACGGCGGCGGCGGGCTGCTCGGCGGCGGTGGTAACCCCACGGGCATCGACGTCCTGCCCGACTTCACCGTGCCCAACGTGCTGCTGGTGGTGCTGGTGCTCACCGCCGGCACGGCGCTGCTCATGTGGATGGGCGAGCTCATCACCCAGCGCGGCATCGGCAACGGCATGTCGCTGCTCATCTTCGCCAGCGTGGTGTCGAGCATCCCGTCCCAGTTCGCTCAGATCAACGCCGAGCGGGGACTGGGCCTGCTCATCCCGTTGGTCATCCTGTTCCTGATCGTGCTGGTCGGCATCGTGTTCATCGAGAACGGCCAACGGCGCATCCCGGTCAACTTCGCCAAGCGGGTGGTGGGGCGCCGCATGTACGGCGGCCAGAGCACCTACATCCCGCTCAAGGTCAACCAGTCGGGCGTCGTGCCGATCATCTTCGCCAGCTCGGTGCTGTACCTGCCGGCGTTGGCCACGCAGGTGCTGCCCTCGAGCGAGGGCAGCTGGGGCGTGTCGGTGCAGCGCTGGGTGGACGACAACCTGCTGCAGCAGGACTCCATCTTCTACATGCTGCTCTACGGCCTGCTGATCATCGGCTTCGCCTACTTCTACACGGCCATCGCGTTCGACCCGCACAAGCAGGCCGACACCATCCGCAAGCAGGGCGGCTTCATCCCCGGCATCCGGCCGGGGCCGCAGACCGAGCGCTACCTGGCCAAGATCCTGGCCCGCATCACCCTGCCGGGCGCCCTGTTCATCGCCGCCGTCGCACTGCTGCCGACCCTGTTGCTGGCGACCGCCGACGTGAACGCCTTCGCCTTCGGGGGCACCTCCATCCTCATCGCCGTGGGCGTGGCGCTCGAGACGATGAAGCAGATCGACAGCCAGCTGATGATGCGCAACTACGAGGGGTTCCTGCAGTGACCCTTCCCCGGAAGGGGCACAGCGGGCGCGTGCGGGTGGTGGAAGGACCGCCCCGGTGACCACCGGGGTGCGGCTGGTCATGCTGGGCCGGCAGGGCGCCGGCAAGGGCACCCAATGCACGAGGTTGTCGCGCCACTACGTGGTGCCCCACATCTCCACCGGCGAGATGCTCCGCGGTGCCGCCAAGGAGGGCACGGAGCTCGGTCGGAAGGCGGCCGAGATCATGAACGAAGGTGGCCTGGTACCCGACGACATCATGATCGGCATCGTCGAGGAGCGGCTCGACCAGAACGACACCACGCGGCGGGGGTACGTGCTCGACGGGTTCCCCCGCACGATCCCGCAAGCCGAGGCACTGGCGCAGATCACTGCCGCCCGCCCGCTCGACGTGGTCATCGACCTGGACGTGCCCCACAAGGTCGTGCTCCATCGCCTGGCCAGCCGGCGGGTGTGCGCCGACTGCGGCGCCAACTACTCGGTCGACAAGCCGCCACGCTACGACTGGGTGTGCGACAACTGCGGCGGCGAGGTGGAGCAGCGCGAGGACGACACGCCCGCCGCAATCGAGAAGCGCCTTGCCGAGTACGAGCGCGAGACGGCGCCGCTGATCGATTGGTACTGCGAGCGGGCGCTCCTCGAGGTCGTGGACGGCCAGGGCAGCACCGACGAGGTGTCGCAGCGCCTGTTCGCCCTCATCGACCTGCGCCGCGGCAGCTAGGGGGCGGCGGCGTTGGTGCGGGGTCGACGGGACACAGAGGGACGCCGCACCACCGGGCGGCGCTCGGTCGAGGAGATCCGCACCATGAGGCGGGCCGGCCGGGTGGTGGCCGAGATGCACGACCGGATCCGCCGGGCCCTGCGCCCCGGCGTCACGTCGCTGCAGCTCGACGCCATCGCCCGCGAGGTGCTCGAGCGGCGCGGCGCCCGGTCCAACTTCCTCGGCTACCACGGCTACCCGGCGGTTATCTGCGCCAGCCCCAACGACGTGGTGGTGCACGGAATCCCCGATGGCCGGGTGCTCCAGGAGGGCGAGATCATCTCCATCGACTGCGGCGCGATCGTCGACGGCTACCACGGCGATGCGGCATTCACGGCCGGCATCGGCGCGATCGACGCCGAGGCGCAGCGGCTCATCGACGTCAGCCGCCAGGCGCTCGACGCCGGGATCGCCGAACTGGTGGCGGGCGCCCGGCTCGGCGACCTGGGCGCCGCAGTGCAGTCCACGGTGGAGGGGGCCGGATTCAGCGTGGTGCGGGACTACGTGGGCCACGGCATCGGCACGGCCATGCACGAGCCGCCCGACGTGCCCAACGTGGGGCGGCGGGGACAGGGCAGGCGAGTGGCGGCCGGTGACGTGTTCGCGGTGGAACCGATGGTGTGCGCCGGCGGCGACGAGACGGAGGTGCTGGCCGACGGCTGGACGGTGATCACGCTCGACGGTTCCCGGGCCGCCCACTGGGAGCACACCGTGGCGGTCACCGAAGACGGGCCCGAGATCCTCACGCTCCCGTAGCGGGTAGTTGCGATTCTGCCCGCGTTCACTCGCTATATGAGCGGTGAGCGCGGGCAGAAACGTCTACTGGGGGTCAGTCGTCGTCGTTACCGCTGCCCTCGTCGTCCTCATGGTCGGCGCTGGAGCCCACGACGTTGAAGTCCCGGTCGAGCTGGACGTCGACCTGGCTGCCGTCGTCGAGCGTGACCTCGACCTCGTAGTAGCTCTCCTCGTCGCCGACCTCGGTCTCGGTCACCCGGCCCTCGCCGGTCTCCTCGAGGGCGGCGTCGCTGGCGCGGTCGAGGGCCTCGCCGGTGATGGGTGCCTCGTCGTCGTCGCCGCCACCAGCGGCGGCGATCCCCGCTCCCGTTCCGACGGCGACGGCCGCTGCGGCGGCGGACGCAGCGATCAGCTTGGTCTTGCGGTTCACGGTTGCCTCCTCAGGTCCACCCCACCAGGATCGCACGTGCCCGCTGAACCCACGCTGAAACCCGCCGTGGTCATTCCGGGGCCGTGTCCTCACCGTCCGTAGCGGGCAGCCGGACCTCGAAGCGGGCGCCGCCGAGGTCGCTGTCGCCGATCGAGATCGTGCCGTGGTGGGCGCCGACGACCTCGGCCACGATCGCCAGCCCTAGCCCGCTGCCGCCGGCGTCGCGGGCCCGGGCGTCGTCCAGCCGGACGAACCGCTCGAACACCCGCTGCCGGTCGGCCGGGGCGATGCCCGGCCCGTCGTCGTCCACGGCCAGCACGACGTCGCCGTCCCGCTCGTCCAGGGCGAACGCCACCTGCGAGGTGGCGTGGCGGGCGGCGTTGTCCCCCAGGTTGCGCAGCACCCGCCGCAGCGCCGCCCGGTCGCCGCTGACCCGGCCCGCCGAGACGCGCGACGTGTCGACCCGCGGCGCCGCCGTGTCGCGCAGCCGCCGGGCCTCCTCGAACACCAGGTCGTCGACGTCGACCGGGCGCTGCCGCAGCTGCAGCGTGTGCTCGTCGGCCCGCACGAGGAGCAGCAGGTCGTCGACCAGGCGCTCGACCCGGAGGTTCTCGGCCGCGACGGTCTCGGCCAGGGCGCCGACGGTCGTCCGCTCGGGGTGGGCCTGGGCGACCTCGGCGTGCTGGCGGATCGACGCCACCGGCGAGCGCAGCTCGTGCGAGGCGTCGGCGACGAACCGGCGCTGCCGGGCCTGGCCCCGTTCCAGGCGCTCGAGCATGGCGTTCATGGTGGTGGCCAGGCGGGCGATCTCGTCGCTGCCCGCCGGGGTCGGGACCCTACGGTCGAGGTCGGCCGAGGAGATGGCGTCCACCTCGCGGCGGATCGCCTCCACCGGCGCCAAGGCCCGCCCCACGACCAGCCAGGTCGTGGCCGCCGCCGCCACCAGCAGGAGCGGCAGGCCGATCCATAGGAGGTCGGTGACCACCGCAGTCGACTCACCGACGGTGTCGAGCGTGCGGGCGGCGATGACCGTGTAGCGACCGGCGTCGGCCGCGACCGCGAGGAACTCGTCGTCCTCGCCAGGAACGGTGATCTCGGCGGATTCGCCCGGCGCCAGCGGTGCCACCGGCTCCGCGAGGTCCGAGACGAACGAGCTGGCGTCCACGACGTCGCCGTCGCGGTCCACGATCTGGATGAACAGGTCGTCGTCCTCGTCGCCCTGGTCGGCCGCCACGAACGACGGAGGTGTGCCCGCCTCCAGCGCCGCGGCGGTGTCCCTGGCCCGCACGCGGGCGGCGTCACGCACCTCGTCGGTCAGGGCGTCCCGCATGGCCCACACCAGCGCGATCCCGCCCGCTAGGAGCGCCAAGCCGACAAGCACCGTGGCGGCGACCGTGGTGCGGACCCGTACCGTCACGGGACCAGCCTGTAGCCGGCGCCTCGCACCGTCTCGATCGAGGCCCGGCCGAAGGGACGGTCCAGCTTGTTGCGCAGGCGTCGCACGTAGACCTCGACGATGTTGGGGTCGCCCTCGAAGTCGACGTCCCACACGTGGTCGAGGATGTCGCGCTTGGACACCACCTCGCCCTGTCGCCGCAACAGGAACTCGACCAGCGCCAGCTCGCGGGCGGTCAGCTCGAGCTCGACGTCGCCCCGCCAGACGCGCCGGGTCGCCGGATCCATCCGCAGGTCGCCCGCGACCAGCACGGCGGGCCGCTCCCGGGCGCCTCGCCGCAACAGTGCCCGCAACCGCGCCACCAGCACGGCGTGCGAGAACGGCTTGGTCAGGTAGTCGTCGGCGCCGGTGTCGAGCGCCTCGACCTCGTCCCACTCGCCGTCCTTGGCGGTGAGCATGAGGATCGGCGTCCACACGCCCTCGTCGCGCAGCGTCCGGCACACCCGGTAGCCGTTGAGCCCCGGCAGCATGATGTCCAGGACGATGGCGTCGTACGGCTCCTCGCGCGCCCGCCACAGTCCCGTGGTGCCGTCCGCCGCCACGTCGACGGCGAACCCGTCGGCCTCGAGCCCGGCACGCAGGCCCGCGGCGAGCCGGTCCTCGTCCTCGACGACCAGCACCCGCATCGACCGTCCACCGTAGGCCGCTGCGGCTGAACCGGCGCTGAACGGCCGGGCCGGGGTCGGGCAGGGACCGGCGGGGTCAGGCCTCCTCGGCGCCGGGGACCCCCGCTTCGATGGCCCAGGTCCGTCCGGTGGTGACGGGCGCATCGGGCTGGAGCACCGTCTCGACCTGCTGGTAGCGGGCCACGAGACGATGGCGGTCGACGTCGCAGCGCACGTAGCCGCGGTGCCGGGTGTCGGCCCAGCGAACGTGGGGCAGCGCCGAGATGAGCTGCTCGGCGATGTCGGCGAGCTCGGGGTCGAAGCCCGAGCTGATGGATGTGCCGACCAGCTCGGTGCCCCGGACCACGCTGCTCGGCGTGCCGTCGGGGTTCTCGCCGACCAGGTCGGCCACGCCGGCGGCGTGGATGTCCCCGGTGATGACCACGGGGTTGGGCGTGCGGGTGGCGGCCACCTGGTCGAGTAGGCGGCGTCGGGCGGCGGCGTAGCCATCCCACTGGTCGAGGTTGTAGAGGGCCCCGCCCAGGGGCATGGACGTCATCACCATCTGGTTGGCCAGCACGTCCCAGGTCGCCTTGGACTTCCGCAGGCTGCGGCCCAGCCACGCCTCCTGCTCGGCGCCCAGCAGGCTCCGCTCCGGCGCCGTGCGGTCCGCGCAGGTGGTACCGATGTCGTTGGTCCCGCAGGGCTGGTCGGCGCGGTACTGGCGGGTGTCGAGCACGTGGAACCGGGCCAGCCTGCCCCAGTCGACGCCGCGGTAGATGCGCAGGTCGGGGCCGGTGGGCGGCGGCAGGCGCACCGGCTGGTGCTCCCACCAGGCCTGGTAGGCGGCGGCCCTGCGGACGGCGAAGCCGGGCGCTTCGGCCGGCACCTGGGGGACGAGGCCGGCGTAGTTGTTCTCGACCTCGTGGTCGTCCCAGGTCACCACCCACGGGCAGGCGGCGTGGATGCCCTGCAGCGCCGGGTCGCCCTTGTAGAGCCCGTAGCGGTTGCGGTAGGCGTCGAGCGTCGTGATCTCGGGGCTGTTGTGCTGGCGGGGGGCGGTCGGATTGGCGCCGCCCTCGTAGATGTAGTCGCCGAGGTGGACGACGAGGTCGGGGTCTTCACTCGGGGCGAAGGCCCACGCCGGCCAGAAGCCGTCCTGCCAGTCCTGGCAGGAGGCGAACAGGAAGCGCAGCCGGTCGCCCCGTCCTCGGACGGGCGCGGTGCGGGTGCGGCCGACGGGGCTGACCTGGTCGCCGACCCTGAAGCGGTAGAAGTACCAGGCGTCGGGGCGCAGGTGGCGCACGTCCACGTGGACCGAGTGGGCCCACGCCGGCGACGCCGTGATCGTCCCCGCCCGCACCACGCGGCGGAAGCGCTCGTCGGCGGCCACTTCCCATCGGACCGGCACGTCGACGGCCGGCATCCCGCCGCCGACGAGCGGTGCGGGTGCGAGGCGGGTCCACAGCACGACGCCGTCGGGGACGGGATCGCCCGAGGCCACGCCCAGCGAGAACAATCCCTCGGGCAGGTTGGGGACCTGCCTGGGTGATCCGGGTGATGCGGCCGGACGCCCGTGGGCGGCCTGGCCCAGCCCGGCCAACGGCAGGGCCAGCAGCGCCCCACCCGCCCCGGTCACGAATCGACGGCGCGACAGTCCGTCCGTCCGGTCGGTGTTCCCCATGGTCCCCTCCAACATGTTCCCCGCTCTTTGGCGCCCTCGGCGCCGGGCCGCTCGGGCCACGGCCTCGCCTGTCGGCTCGGCCTCTGCGCGCACCCCAGCTCGACCCGCCTCGGCTACGGTAGCCAACGTCGTCGACCGGCAGGCGGCTGCCCAGAAAACGGGCGGTGTCCTGTTCGTGCGCGGAGTTTTCCCCGGTGAGGTGCCGCGCTAGCATATTCAGTCGGCTCTCGGCGCCCTTTCGGCTGTCCATGCGCGCCCCGAGCCTCGGCACCCACAGCAGTACGAGGAGCAACCCCCTGCCGAAGTCCAAAGAAGACGCGATCGTCCTCGAGGGGACTGTCATCGAGCCTCTTCCCAACGCCATGTTCAGGGTTGAGCTCGAAAACGGCCACAAGGTGCTGGCCCACATCTCCGGGAAGATGCGCATGCACTACATCCGCATCCTGCCGGGGGATCGTGTGCAGGTGGAGCTCACCCCCTACGACCTCAGCCGGGGTCGCATCACCTATCGCTACAAGTGAACCGGGGCAAGACGATGAAGGTCCGACCCAGCGTCAAACCAATCTGTGAGAAGTGCAAGGTGATCCGCCGCCACGGGCGCGTGCAGGTCATCTGCAGCAACCCGCGCCACAAGCAGCGCCAGGGCTAGAGGAACGAACCGAATGGCACGCATCGCCGGCGTCGACATCCCCCGCGAGAAGCGGTTGGAGATCTCCCTGACCTACATCTTCGGCATCGGGCGCACCCGCTCGGCCGAGATCTGCAGCGCGCTCGACATCAACCCCGATACCCGGGTGCGCGACCTCACCGACGACGAGGTCGCCCGCATCCGCAACCACATCGAGACCGCGTTCAAGGTCGAGGGCGACCTGCGCCGCGAGGTCCAGCAGGACATCAAGCGCAAGATGGAGATCGGCTGCTGGCAGGGCCTGCGCCACCGCAAGGGCCTGCCCGTGCACGGCCAGCGCACCCAGACCAACGCCCGCACCCGCAAGGGCCCCAAGAAGACGGTCGCCGGCAAGAAGAAGGTCCGCAAGTAATGGCCAAGCCCAAGTCGCCCGGTGGCCGTCGGCCGCGTCGGCGCGAGCGCAAGAACGTCGGTCACGGCGTGGCGCACATCAAGAGCAGCTTCAACAACACGATCGTCACCTTCACCGACCAGGGCGGCAACGTCGTGTCGTGGGCGTCGGCCGGCAACGTCGGCTTCAAGGGCTCCCGCAAGTCCACGCCGTTCGCCGCGCAGACCGCCGCCGAGGCGGCCGCCCGGCGGGCCATGGAGCACGGCGTGCGCAAGGTCGACGTCCAGGTCAAGGGCCCGGGCTCGGGCCGCGAGACCGCCATCCGGTCGATCCAGCAGGCGGGCATCGAGGTCACCGGCATCAAGGACGTCACCCCTGTCCCCCACAACGGCTGCCGCCCCCCCAAGCGGCGCCGGGTCTGAGGTCGAAGGAAGAGATGGCTCGTTACACCGGACCCAAAGCCCGGGTCTCCCGGCGCCTCGGCGCAAACATCTGGGGCACCGCCGGCGAGAACCGCGCCATGGAGCGCCGCCCCTACCCGCCCGGCGAGCACGGCCGCAGCCGCCGCCGCAACGCCTCCGAGTACCTGCTGCAGATGCAGGAGAAGCAGAAGGCCCGCTTCACCTACGGCCTCAACGAGCGGCAGTTCCGCAACCTCTACGAGGAGTGCAGCCGTCGCAAGGGCGTCACGGGCGAGCTGATGCTCCAGCTCCTCGAGCGCCGCCTCGACAACGTCGTCTACCGGGCCGGCTGGGCATCGACCCGGCCCCAGGCCCGGCAGTTCGTGGGCCACGGCCACGTCGAGGTCAACGGCAAGCGCGTCGACATCCCCAGCTACCGCGTCCGCAAGGGCGACGTGGTGACGCTGCGGGGCAAGGCGCGGCAGATGATCGTCATCCAGTGGAACCGTGACGTGCTGGCCCGCACGCCACCCCCGTGGCTCGACGCCACCGACGAAGGGCTGTCGGTGACCGTGCGCGACTATCCGCTGCGCGAGCACATCGACGTGCCCGTGCGCGAACAGCTCATCGTCGAGCTCTACAGCAAGTAATCCCCCCGAAAGCCATCAGGGAGCCTCCCGACATGCTGGTCATGCAGCGCCCCACGGTCGAGCCGATCGCCGAGGAAGAGGGCAACCGTCAGCGGTTCGCCATCGGTCCTCTCGATCCCGGCTTCGGCCACACCCTCGGCAACTCGTTGCGGCGCACATTGCTGTCGTCGATCCCCGGTGCCGCCATCACGCAGGTCCGGTTCGACGACGCCCTCCACGAGTTCGACACCATCCCCGGCGTCGTCGAGGACGTCACCGACGTCATCCTCAACCTCAAGGACATCGTGCTCGTCAGCCACAGCGACGAGCCGGTCACCCTGCGGCTCGACGCCCGCGGCCCGGCCGACGTGACCGCCGGCGACATCCAGCTCACCGCCGACGTCGAGATCCTCAACCCCGAGCTGCACCTGGCCACGCTCAACAAGTCGGGCCGCGTCGCCGTCGACATCACGGTCGACAAGGGGCGGGGCTACCGCTCGGCCGAAGCCAACAAGGCCTCCGAGACCATCGGCGTCATCCCGGTCGACTCGATCTTCGCCCCCGTTCGCCGGGTTTCGTTCGACGTCGAGCCCACCCGGGTCGAGCAGTCCACCGAGTACGACCGCCTGGTCATCGACATCGAGACCGACGGCTCCATCTCGCCCCGTGATGCGCTGGCCTCGGCCGGCGACACGCTGCGGTCGCTGGTGTCGCTGGTGGCCGAGATGAGCGACGAGCCCCAGGGCCTCGAGCTCGGCGAGCTGGCCGTCACCAGCGCCGGGTCGCCCGACCTCGACCTGCCCATCGAGGACCTCGACCTGTCCGAGCGGCCCCGCAACTGCCTCAAGCGGGCGCAGGTCAACACGGTGGGCGAGCTGGTCCAGAAGACCGAGGACGATCTGCTTGCCATCACCAACTTCGGGCAGAAGTCGCTCGACGAGGTGATCGCCAAGCTCGACGAGCGCGGCCTCTCGCTGCACACCAAGGACTGAGGGCTGACCTGTCATGCCTGCCACCCCCCGCAAGGGCCGCCGGTTCGGCGGTGACGCCGCCCACCAGCGGCTGATGATGGCCAACCTGGCGGCCAGCCTGTTCGCCGCCGAGGGAATCGTCACCACCGAGGCCAAGGCCAAGGCGTTGCGGCCCATCGCCGAGAAGCTGATCACCAAGGCCCGCAAGGCCGACGCCGATCCCGAGGTGAAGATCCACAAGATCCGCCAGGTGGTGGCGTACCTGGGCGACCGCGAGATGACGCACAAGCTGTTCACCGAGATCGGGCCCCGCTACGCCGACCGCAACGGCGGCTACACGAGGATCCTCAAGCTCGGCCCCCGCCAGGGCGACAACGCCCCCATGGCGCGCATCGAGCTCGTGTAGCCCGGGCGGGCGCACCCACCCGGTGTGACGCTCTTCGACGCCGACGACCTGCCAGCGGCCCCCACCGGGCCGCTGGTGCGCGTACGGATGACCGTGGCGTACGACGGCTCGGGCTTCCACGGGTTCGCGCCCAACCCCGGGGTGCGGACGGTGGGGGGGACGCTGCGGGAGGCGATCGAGAAGGTCACCCGGGCGCCGGTCGAGCTCACCTGCGCCGGGCGGACCGATACCGGCGTCCACGCCTGGGGCCAGGTTGTCAGCCTCGACCTGCCGGCCGACCGCTTCGACGCGGCGGCGCTGGCCCGGTCGCTCAACCGGCTGCTGGCGCCGGCCATCGTCGTGCGCGAGCTGGCGCCGGCGCCCGACGACTTCGACGCCCGCCGGTCGGCCACCGGCAGGACCTACCGCTACACGATCGTGAACCGACCCGTGCCCGACCCGTTCCTGGCCCGGGTGGCGTGGCACGTCGCCGAGCCGCTGGCCATCGAGCTGCTGCGGTTGGGGTGCGATCCCCTGGTGGGGCAGCACGACTTCTCGGCGTTCTGCCGGAGACCCAGGCACCGGGACGGGTCGGGTGGTGAGGCGTCACTGGTCCGTCACGTGCGCCGGGCGGGCTGGACCGACCTGGGTGAGGGCGTGCTGCGCTTCGAGATCGAGGCCGACGCCTTCTGCCACCAGATGATCCGCAGCATCGTGGGCACGCTGGTCGACGTGGGTCACGCCCGCAAGCACGCTGGCGAGCTGCTCGGCATCCTGGCGGGGCGCGACCGGTCCAAAGCGTCGCCGCTCGCGCCGCCGCACGGGTTGTGCCTGTGGGCGGTGTCGTACGACTCCGACGGGTAGTCCCGCCGCGTCCGGGGCTTGGCCGAAGCCGGACCAGCTTGCCGTTTTGCGCCGCGTCGCCGTAGGCTTGTCCGTCTTTGGGCGCCGCATCGGATGAAGGCGCCCGCCCTCGCAAGGTCAGCATGAAGGTGGCACGCGTGCCCACGTACAGCCCGAAAGCCTCAGAGATCCAGCGTGCCTGGTGGGTCGTCGACGCCGACGGCCTGGTGCTCGGCCGGCTGGCGAGCGAGGTCGCCCGCCTGCTGCGCGGCAAGCACAAGCCCAGCTTCACCCCCCACCTCGACACCGGCGACCACGTCGTGATCGTCAACGCCGACAAGGTGGTGCTCACCGCCGGCAAGGCCGAGCGCAAGACCATCTACCGCCACTCCGGCTACCCGGGTGGGCTCAAGGCCGAGACCTTCGCGCACCTGCTCGAGCGCCGGCCCGAGGAAGCCGTGCGGCGGACCATCCGCGGCATGCTCCCCAAGAACCGGCTCGGCCGCCAGATGCTCACCAAGCTCAAGGTCTACGCCGGCCCCACCCATCCGCACGCCGCCCAGCAACCGCAGCCCCTCGACGTGGCGCACGCGCGCCGCACCGCCTAGATCACCGAGAAGCCTGGTAGGACGACACGACATGGCCACATCGCTCGCGCAGACCACCGGCCGCCGCAAGGGCGCGGTCGCCCGGGTGCGCATCCGCCCCGGCAGCGGGTCGATCACGATCAACGACCGCGACGTCGCCGCCTACTTCCCGTCCAAGGCGCACCAGATGATCCTCACCGAGCCCCTGCGCGTCGCTGAGGCCGAGGACGCCTACGACATCGACGCCACCCTCGTGGGCGGCGGGGTGTCCGGCCAGGCCGGTGCGCTGCGGCTGGGCATCGCCCGGGCTCTGGTCGAGCTCGATCCCGAGATGCGCACCACGCTCAAGCGGGCGGGCTTCCTGTCGCGTGACCAGCGCGAGAAGGAGTCCAAGAAGTACGGCCTCAAGAAGGCCCGGAAGGCGCCCCAGTACAGCAAGCGCTAGCCGGGCGCCGCGGAGCCACCGGCGACGCTCGATGTTGAAGTTCGGGACCGACGGAGTGCGAGGCGTCGCCAACGCCGAGCTCACCCCGGAGCTGGCGCTGGCGCTCGGCCGCGCCGCCGCCCGGGTGCTCGGCGGTGAGCGCTTCGCCATCGGCCGCGACACCCGGCGGTCGGGACCCATGCTCGAAGCGGCGCTGGGCGCCGGCCTGGTCAGCGAGGGCGTCGACGTCGAACTCCTGGGGGTGGCACCGACGCCGGAGGTCGCCTGGTGGTCGGTGACCGCCGGCGCCCCCGCCGCCGTCGTGTCGGGGTCGCACAACCCGTTCCACGACAACGGCATCAAGCTGTTCTCGGCGGGTGGCCGCAAGCTGGCCGACGACGTCGAGGAGCGGCTCGAGGCCGAGTTGGACCGGTTGCTGGGCGGGGCACCGTCATTGCCGTCGCCGTCGGGGGCGGTCGGTGGACCCACCGGGGCTGGCGTCGGGACGGTGCGCCAGGTGTCGGCGCACGCCGGGTATGGCGACGCGGTCGCCGCCTCGCTGGCGGGGCGCCGCCTGAATGGGTTGCGGGCCGTGGTGGACTGCGCCCACGGGGCGGCGTCGGTGGTGGCGCCGGACGTGCTCGGTGGGCTCGGCGCCGACGTGGAGGTGATCCACGCCGACCCGGACGGCACCAACATCAACGCCGGCTGCGGGTCCACACACCCCGAGGAGCTGGCCCGGGTCGTGGTCGGCCGGGGCGCCGACGTGGGCGTGGCGTTCGACGGCGACGCCGACCGGGTGCTGCTGGTCGACGCGGCCGGCGGGCTGGTCGACGGCGACCAGATCATCGCCATCTGCGCGATCGACCGGCACGACCGGGGGGTGCTGACGGGCGACACCGTGGTCGTGACCGTGATGACCAACCTCGGGTTCCGGCTGGCGATGGACAAGCGCGGGATCCGGGTGGTCGAGACCCAGGTCGGCGACCGCTACGTGCTCGAGACGCTGGAGGCCCGGAGCCTGGACCTCGGGGGTGAGCAGTCGGGGCACGTGATCTTCCGTGACCTGGCCACCACCGGCGACGGCCTGCTCACCGCCGTGCAGGTGCTGGACGTGATGGTCCGATCGGGCGGCAGTCTGGCCGACCTGGCGGCCGGGGCGATGACGCGGCTGCCCCAGGTGCTGCGGAACGTGCGGGTCGGCGAACGTGATCCGGCGCTGGCCGAGCGGCTGGCCGGTCCCGTCGCCGCCGTCGAGGCCCGGCTGGGGGACCACGGGCGGGTGCTGGTCCGCCCGAGCGGCACGGAGCCGCTGGTGCGGGTCATGGTCGAGGCACCGACGGAGGACGAGGCCGCTGCGGCCGCCGATGAGCTGGTGGCCGCGGTCGAGTCGCTGGCCGGGGGCTGGCGCGCCGAGGTCGAGTAAATAGCGCACGCCTGGCGGCAGCTATTTCCTCGACCTCTGGGAGGACGGTTCGCGACGGGGAGGTCGAGTAAATGGCGCACGCCTGGCGGCAGCTATTTCCTCGACCGCTGGGCGCGGGCGGCCACGACGACCGTCCGTCGTAGACTTGCCCGCCATGTGCGGGATCGTCTCGGTCGTCCGACCTGCCGGCGCGCGCGTCGCGCCACCGGCCGACCAGGTCACCGGGCCGCTGCACGCGGCCGTGGACGCCTTGGCGTCCGGACTGCCGCTCACCGAGGCCTGCAACCTGGCGGCCGAGCGGCTGGAGGCCGGCGACGCGCTCCTGCGCGGCACCGACGGGGTGTGGGCCCTGGTCCACGACCGGCGGCTGCTCGCCGACGTCGAGGGCCTCGCCGCCCAGCTGGACGACACCGTCGAGGCCATCGAGGCGCGCCTCGACGCCGGCGCCGGTGCCTCCGGGGACCGCGATCCGCTGGAGGCGGTGAACGCCGCCGTCGTGCGGCTGAAGGACGCGGTGTGGTCCATCGAGCGTGACCGGGTCCGCACCACCCGGGCGGTCGCCGAGCTCGCCGGCAGCGAACCGGGGTGGGCGGCGACGGAGGCCTACACCTCGATCCAGCAGGCACTGTCGGCCATCGACCGGCTGGAGGTGCGGGGACGCGACTCCGCCGGCCTCCACGTCCTCGTGCGCGGGCACGGCCTCGACCTCGCCAGCCCCGCCGTCACCCGCATGCTGGCGGACCGCGCCGGCGATCCGCTGTTTCGGTCGGGCACGGTGCGGGTGGTCGACGGCTGCCTGTCGTTCGTCTACAAGGCGGCGGCCGAGATCGGCGAGCTGGGCGACAACACGCGTGCGCTGCGCGACGCCGTGCGGTCCGATGAGCTGCTCCGCCTGGCGGTGTCGGCCGACACGGCGCTGGCCGTGGTGTTGGGCCACACCCGCTGGGCATCCGTGGGCATGATCAGCCAGCCCAACGCCCACCCGGTCGACAGCACCGAGGCCGACATCCGGGCCGGCGCCGAGGCCGGCGTACCGTACGTGGTCGCTGCGCTCAACGGCGACGTCGACAACTTCGCCGACCTCAAGGCGCTCGACGAGCTGCAGATCGCCCCCGAGATCACCACCGACGCCAAGGTCATCCCCACGCTGGTGGCGCGGCGCTTGGCCGAGGGCAACGACCTCACCACCGCCTTCCGCAACGCGGTCGCCAGCTTCGAGGGCTCCGTGGCCATCGCCGCCAGCGCCTCCGCCGAGCCCGACAAGCTGCTGCTCGCCCTGCGCGGCAGCGGCCAGGCGCTGTACGTGGGGTTGGCCGACGGCGCCTACATCGTGGCCAGCGAGCCCTACGGCGTCATCGAGCTGACCGGTCGCTACGTGCGCATGGACGGCGAGACGCCCGCCAATCCCGACAATCCCACTGCCAGCCGGGGCCAGATCGTGGTCCTCGACGGCAGTCGGGCCGGAACGCTCGACGGCATCGAGCGCCTGGCCTACGACGGCACGCCGCTGCCCGTCAGCGAGGCGGACGTCGGCATGGCGCAGATCACCACCCGCGACATCGATCGCGGTCCGTTCCCCCACTTCCTGCTCAAGGAGATCTCCGAGGCGCCGGCCAGCTTCCGCAAGACGCTCCGGGGCAAGCTGATCGAGGTCGGCGGCGACGGCGTGGGCAACGGCGCGCCTCACGGTGACTTGGCGGTGGCGCTGGGGCCCGACGTGCTGCCCGCCGACGTGCGGGCCGGGCTGCGGAGCGGCGACATCGACCGGGTGGTGGTGGTCGGCCAGGGGACGGCGGCGGTGGCGGGAGAGGCCATGGCCGCCGGGGTGGAGCAGTTCTGTGGATCCGCTAGAGACCGAACGGACGTGAGGTCGTGGCCCGAGCGTCCCGCCGCGTCGAGGGTGACGGGACAACAACGCAAGAGCGGGAGACATGTTTTGAAGGTCGAGGCGTTGCCCGCCACCGAGCTGTCGGGGTTCGGGCTGCGGCCCTCGATGTCCGACACCCTGGTCGTCGCCATCAGCCAGTCGGGCACCACCACCGACACCAACCGGACGGTCGACCTGGTCCGGGCGCGGGGCGCCAAGGTGGTGGCCATCGTCAACCGCCGGGGGAGCGACCTCACCGACAAGGCCGACGGCGTGCTGTACACGTCCGACGGCCGCGACGTGGAGATGTCGGTGGCGTCGACCAAGGCCTTCTACAGCCAGGTCGCGGCCGGGCTGCTGCTGGCGGCGGCGATCAGCGACGAGGTGGGCGGACGGGTCGACCAGGTGGTCCTGCGGGCGCTGCGCGAGCTCCCCGACGCCATGGCAGAGGTGATCGAACGCCGGCCCGTCATCGCCGAGGCGGCGCACCGGCTGGCACCGGCCAAGCGCTACTGGGCGGTCGTGGGCAACGGCGTCAACCGCATCGCCGCCGCCGAGGTCCGGATCAAGCTGTCGGAGCTCTGCTACAAGTCGATCGCCGCCGACTCCACCGAGGACAAGAAGCACATCGACCTGTCCGCCGAGCCGCTCATCGTCGTGTGTGCCGCCGGCCTGCAGGGCTCCACCGCCGACGACGTGGCCAAGGAGGTCGCCATCTACCGGGCGCACAAGGCGTCGCCGGTGGTGATCGCTACGGACGGCCAGGCCCGCTTCGCCTCGGCGCTCCACGTCCTGCCGGTGCCGGCGACCCACCCGGCGCTGGCGTTCGTGCTGTCGGCCATGGCCGGCCACCTGTTCGGCTACGAGGCGGCGCTCGCCATCGACGCCCTGGCCCGACCCCTGCGGGCGGCTCGGGCCGCCATCGAGGCGGCTACCGTCGGCGCCGACGGGGCCACTGGCGCCCCGACCGCAACGGCACGGGACGGCGAGGCGGTGCTGCGGCGGCTGCGCGCCGACCTGCAGCCGGTGGCCCGGCGCTACTTCGACGGGCTGCGGGTCGGGAGCTACGACGGGCAGCTCGAGGCCTCGACCGCGGTGCGGCTGGCCCAGCTATTCCGCTACGTCCTGGGCGTGGTGCCGCTCGACACCTACCAGATCGACGAGGGCAAGGTGGGCACGCCGGCCGTGGTCATCGACGACCTGACGGCGGCCCTCACGCTCGCCATCGAGGAGCTGACCCGCCCGGTCGACGCCATCAAGCACCAGGCCAAGACGGTGACCGTCGGCATCTCCCGCACCGACGAGACCCTGCTGGAGGTGCCGCTGGTGCGGGCGGTGCTCGACGCCGGGGCGCCCCGCGACCAGCTCACCTACCGCACGCTGCGGACGCTGGCGGAGATCAGCCCGGCGGTGGACGCCGTGGTCGGCTTCACCCGCTACCGCATCGAGGGCCGCGCCGGCGCCGAGCCGGGGGAGGCGGCCGCGACCATCACCGTGATCGACCGGGGCGGGATCGCCCGCGACCTCGTCAGCCGCACCGAGCGGTCCCCCGAGCTGCGGGGCACCAAGCACCGGGTGGCCTACGAGCGCCAGGTGCTCGTGGGCCGTGGCCGGGGCGACCGGCGCCCGATCGTGATCGTGCCAGAGGTCAAGGACGGCGAGGCCACCGGGATCACGCTGCTGCACGTGCGCTTCGCCGATCGCTTGCCGGTGCCGACGGCCCGGGGCGTGCTGCAGGGCTACCGCAACCGATACGCCGTGCTGCGGGACGCCGTGCTGGAGACCGAACCCACGTTCCGGGAGGACCTGCTGGCCGAGATCCCGGTCGACGTCCTGCTCACCGAGCCCATCAACCAGTTGGCAGACAGGTGGCGGGCGGGATGACGGCGCTCTGCGCCGGACCGTGAGCGCCGTCGTCGGGGTCGGCATCGACTTGTGCGAGGTCGACCGCATGCGCCGGGTGCTGGCCCGGACCCCCGGGTTCGCGGCCCGGGTGTACACCGACGACGAGCAGGCCTACTGCCGCGCCCGGCGGGATCCGACCGAGCGGTTCGCCGCCCGGTTCGCCGCCAAGGAGGCGGTGCTCAAGGCCATGGGATTGGGACTGGGGGCGTGCGCCTTCCGGGAGATCGAGGTGGTGCGGGCCGGGTCCGGGGCGCCGTCGCTCGTGCTGCACGGGACGGCCGCCGGCCTGGCGGCGGACCGGGGCATCGCCGACTGGCATGTGAGCCTGTCCCACACCTCCACCGTGGCCGAGGCGCTCGTGATCGCAGTGGGAGCTGGGGCACAGAGGCCGAGCCGATAGGCGAGGCCCCTGGGCCCGAGCGGCCCACCGCGTCGAGGGTGACGGGACAGCAACGCGAGAGCGGGGAACGCCGCGTCGAAGCCCGAGCGGCCCGCTGCGAAGCAGCAGGAGCAGGAACACGGTGCGGAGAGTGTGCGCCCATCGGGCGCAGACTCGTAGGGTCGGTGGCCCATGCTGCCCGTGCTCACGCCCGACGAGATGGCGGCGGTCGACGCCGCCGCCCCCGAGCCAGTCGACGTGCTGATCGGGCGGGCCGGCGCCGCGCTGGCCCGGCGGGCGCTCGCCATGCTGGGGGGCTCGTACGGGCGCCGGGTCGTCGTCGTGGCCGGCAAGGGCAACAACGGCAACGACGGCCGGGAGGCCGCCCGCCTGCTCGAGCGGCGCGGCGTCAACGTCCACGTGATCGCGGCGCCGGACGCGCCGCCCACACTTCCGGACAGTGACCTGGTCATCGACGCCGCCTACGGCACCGGCTTCCGGGGCGAGTACGTCGCGCCCGATCCCGCCGGCGCACCGGTGCTGGCGGTCGACATCCCCAGCGGGGTCGACGGCCTGACGGGCGAGGCCGCGGGCCGTCCGGCGCCCGCGGTCCGCACGGTGACGTTCGCGGCGCTCAAGCCCGGCCTGCTGTTCCACCCGGGCCGCTCCCTGGCCGGCGAGGTGACCGTGGCCGACATCGGGCTGGACGTGTCCGGCGCCCGTGCGGGGGTGGTCGACACCGGCGACGTCGCCCGGTGGGTGCCCGCCCGTCCCCCCGACAGCCACAAGTGGCGGGCGGCGGTCATGGTGGCCGCCGGCTCTCCGGGGATGACCGGCGCCGCCCACTTGGCGACGCGCGCCGCCTACCGGGCCGGTGCCGGGATGGTGCGGGTCGCCATTCCAGGACTCGAGGCCGACCCGGGCCTGCCGACAGAGGCGGTGGGCATCGGGGCGCCGGCCGCCGGGTGGGACGCGGTCGTGCTCGAGCAGCTCGACCGCATGGGCGCCCTGGTGCTGGGCCCGGGGCTGGGCCGCGGCGCCCCGGCCGTGGCCGCCATCCACCACTTGGTGGGCATGGCCCCGGTCCCCGTGGTGGTCGACGGCGACGGGTTGTCCGCCCTGGGCGG
>OCZV010000199.1_pt1 | contig 22256 bp, 23 predicted proteins | sample 1539051 | NCBI WGS metagenome assembly OCZV01 (sample SAMEA3113581, study PRJEB22503) | soil metagenome
CACATTGACCATCGCATCCGGTAACAACGCCTCTGACAGGACCGCTCGGCTAGTGACCCGCATCGCACCGACGGCGTCGCCATCCGAGCTGGCGTCGCGACACGTCGAACTTGTCGCAGCCAGGTGGGGACCCGACATCGAGATCACGATCGCGCTCGCAGCGACCTTGCTTCTGCGTCTTGATGCGTTCGCCCCCGTGCTGCACCTCGTGGTCCCCAACACCCGTCATCGCCGACTTCCTCGCCTCCGCGACGGCAGTCTCGTCAGTGCGTTGGAGGAGGAGCATTCGGGCTTCAGTTCCGTAGCCCGGTTCACCACCGGCTCGTCGTCCGATCCCTGCGCGCGGATCGTGGTCGGCGGCGACGGCCGCGGCGTCACGGTCGGCGCGTCGGGGTGGCGCTGTGGAGTCGGTGACCTGCCGGGCGAGCCGCCTGGCAACGCTCTCGCCGCGGCCTACGCCGGCGTTCTCGCTGCCGCCGAGGTGTTCCAGGCGATGCTCGTGCCGTTCGCCGGTGCCGTTCGCCGCTACCGCGGCCGGATCTCGCTGTGGGACCTCGCAGTTGACGGCAGAAACGGGCCTGCCTTGCCAGAGCCTCTGGACCTCGGCCAGATCGCATTCGCCGCATGTGGAGGCGTCGCCACTGGCACCTTCTGGACGCTCGCGCTCTTGCGGCTCACCGGACGGCCACTCCTCGTCGACCCCGATGTGATCGACGACGAGCGAACAAATCTCAATCGTCACCTCACCGCCTCCCACGCCGATATCGGGCAACCGAAAGCGAACCTGGCAGCGGCGATGCTCGCCGACGCTGGCGCGGCGCCAACACCACTACCAGAACGGTGGAACACCCCAGAGGCGGCCATCAAAACCGTGGTCGTCACACCCGACGACGACAGCGTGCGCCGGCAGGTACAGCTCGATCTTCCACGGACGGTGCTCAACGGCGGCACCAGTGACGATGGGATCTATGCCGTCTCGCGTCACAACTTCCTCACCAACGCCTGTCTGGCGTGCACCGCGCGAAGCGATCTCGTCGACCGCTCGCCCGTCGCAGCGGCCGCCCGACGAATGGGCCTCCGAGAGGACCAGCTAATGCCGCACATCGACAACCCCGAGCCGCTTCCGCCCGAGGTGATCGCCAAGGCCACGGCCTTGACCCACGATGAGCGTCGCCGCCTGGCTGGTGTGGGCGGCCGGCAGGTCCTTGAACACGTGTGCGGCACGATCCGCCCGATGGCCGCCGGACCAGCGGTCAGTGCACCGATGTTGTCCGCTGCGCCCGGCGTGCTCCTCGCCTCTGAGCTCGCACGGCTTGCCCTCGGCCAGGAAGCGCCAGGCTCGGTCACGATGACGAGCATCCTCACGGGCCCCCACTCGCGCTGGACGTTCCTGCGCCAGAAGACCGCAGACTGCGCGTGTTCCGACGAGCTATACCGCCGCCACTACCGAAGTAGGTGGGGATCGTGACGAGACACCTGGTGCCGGACCAGCGCCCAGCTCAAGGGAATGGTCGCTACCCCACTCGTTACACCGGCATCCGGTGGAGGCGGCTGTAGCTGGCCACGACAAATGTGGCGCGGGCCGGGCCGAAGGCCGAAGAAGTAGCCAAGGGAGCGCAGTCACCGGCGTACCCTTCCCCCGCCGAGAGCCGCAGAGATGACACGGTGCGGGACCGCCGATGGAGCAGGTGGGTCTGTCGCGGGTTTGGTTGACGGTGGTTGTGACTGATCATGCCGCGTTGGCGGCGGTCTCGGGCTACTCAGGGAAGCCGTCGCCCGAGAACTGCGCGCCACGCCACGCTGACTCGAGAGCCCTCCACGCCGCCGGCATCGAGGGCGGTAGCTTCTCTCGCCGTGCTCGAACTCCTCCATCGACAGCACGCCGGTCTCGACAAGGCCAGCAAACGGATCGCGACGGCCTGACAGGGGATCGGTCACACCTAGCGAGTAGTAGGTTCCAGGGGCACTTTCAGGCGGAAGGCCTGATGACGATTTGGGCACCTGCCGCTGTCGCTGGGCACGATGGGGGAGGCGGGCATGAGCACGTGGTGGATGGACTACGACGGCCAATGGTACGAGGGGGAACCGCCGGCCGGCTGGGTCCAGCGCGAGGACGGGCACTACTACCCGCCGTGGTGGATGGACGACGACGGCCAATGGCACGAGGGGGAACCGCCGGCCGGCTGGGTCCAGGGCGAGGACGGGCACTACTACCGGCCGCCTCCACCGCCTCCGGGACCGGATGACGCGACACGGTTGGATGAGCCGCCGTGGGTTACGGCCGAGCCGACCCAGCCCTACGACCCCGAGCCCTACGACTCCGAGCCGCCCGGGGCCTACGCGCCCGCGCACGCCACTCCGGCAGGCCGGCGAGGGATTGTCGGCACGTACTGGTCGTGGCCGCGCTGGGCCCGCATCGCCGCCCCCCTGTCGGCCGCGATCATCGGGCTCGGGGCCATAGGTGTGATGGCCGGCGACCCCGATGAGAGCGACGGGGAGCAGGGCGCGGCCGAGGACGACTCGACCACGACAACCGAACGGCCGGCCACGACCGAGCGCGCAACGACGACAACCGCGCCGACAACGACGACGGCTCCACCTACGACGACGACCACCGCTCCTCCCACCACGACCGCCACGGCGCCGCCGACCACGCGGCGACCGGCCACGAGGGCAGCGCCGACGACGTCACCACCCGCGACCCAGCCGCGATCGGGGGGAAGTGTGACGCGTGGCGCCTTGTGCTCACCGGCCGGTGCCACCGGGACCTGGGCCGACGGCGTCCCCATGACCTGCTCCACCGAGAAGTGCCACGGGAAGCCGCACGAGCAGCCGCGATGGCGGAGAACGAGCTGCTGAGCGGCTGGGCACGGTTCCGTCGTTGGCACTGGTGGTGGCGGGCCGTCGCCTGGCTGGTGCTCCGACCGGCTCGGGTCGCCGTGTGGCGCCATCGTGCTGGCCCAGGATGGCCACCACGCGGGAACGGCCACGGTGGCCATGCCCGCCACGCACAGCACCGCGCTCCACCGTTTCATCGAGCGTTTCGGCGTGCCCGACGGCCGACGGGTCCGGCTCCCGGCCGGCGCGCAGGTACGGGTCGAGTACACGGAGCGGTCGGTGGGGGTCAAGGCGAGTTCGAACTCGAAGGGGTGAGCTTGCCGAGGGGTCGCTGTCGGCGTCGGCGGTTGTAGGTGTGCTCGATCCAGACGACGGCGGCGTAGGAGAGCTCGCTGCGGGTACGCCACCGGCGTCGGTCGAAGACGTTCTTCTGCAGCAGGGAGAAGAACGACTCCATCGCTGCGGTGTCACCGGCGGCAGCGACCCGGCCCATGGAGCCAGTGAGCCCGGCCGACTTGAGCACGGCCCGGAACGCACGGGAGCGGAACTGCGAGCCGCGGTCCGAATGCACCACCACCGTCCCGTTGGGCTGTCGTCGAGCGATCGCGGCACGCAACGCCGACACCGCGAGCTTCGCCGTCATCCGCTCGTCGAGCGCGTAGCCGACGATCCGGTTCGAGAACAGGTCCTTGATCGCACAGCAGTAGAGCTTCCCCTCGACCGTCGGGTGCTCGGTGATGTCGGTGACCCACACGACATCGGGCGCAGGTGCGTTGAACTGGCGCTGCACGAGATCGTCATGCACCGCCGGGCCTGGCGTCTTGCCGTGGCGGCGGCCCTTCTTGGTCGTGGTGGACCAGATCCGGTGTCGCCGGCAGAGCCGCCAGACGCGCCGCTCACCGACCCGGTGGCCGGCCGCCTCGAGCTCATCGGCGATGAACCGGTAGCCGAACTCCGGATCGTCAACGTGCACGTCGACGATGGCGTTGGTGAGCTGCGCGTCGTGCCAGTCCCGGTCCGAGCACGGCCGGGCCCGCCACTTGTAGAACGCCTGGGGCGAGAAGCCGAGCACCCCGCAGGTCAGGCGCACCGGGATCCCCTCGGCGGCCAGGTCACGGACCAGCGGGAACATCATTTTGGGAGCTGGTCCTTGGCGAAGTACGCCGCCGCCCGGCGGAGGATCTCGTTCTCCATCTCCAGGCGGCGCTTCTCGCGGCGCAGCTGCACCAGCTCGGACTGCTCGGCGGTCGTCAGCCCGTCACGGACACCGTCGTCGATGTCGGCCTGACGCATCCAACGCCGCACCGACTCCACCGAGATGTCGAAGTCGGCAGCGACCTCATTGACAGTCAGGTCTCCGCGGCGAGCGACCGTGACCACATCACGCTTGAACTCTGGCGGGAACTTCTGGGGCATCGGAACATCCTTCCGCGAGGCGAACCTCACACATGGGATGTCAACCGAACCCGCGGCAGACCCGGTGACTCGCACCAGAAATCTGGATGTTGACCGGCCGTCTCATAACGCTCACGACGGCACATCTCACCTGTATCACCCATGTGCCGGATGGCCACGGTCGCCGGGCAACGTACGGCGAACACGCAGCGTGAGCAGTGGACGTCCCGTCAGGACACGCCACCTCCCGGCGAACAGGGATACCTGCGGGCGGGGTTCACCGTGACGAGACTGGAGCCGTGGCCGAAGTGAGACTGATTGACGCTGGCGATCTCGAGTGGAAGGTGGCAGCCCTTCAGGCTGTCTGGGGCGGTACCGAGGTTGCTCGCAAGGGTGAGCTGATCGACGCCCTCGAGCTGGATGGATTCGTCGCCGTGGACGGCGTGGATCGGATCGGCCTCCTCACCTATGCCCTTCGCGGCCAGGAGCTGGAGGTCGTGACTGTGCACGTTGACCGGGCAGGCGAAGGCGTCGGTCGGGCGCTCATGGACGCCGCCCGTAACCAGGCCAGCTTGCTCGGAGCGATGCGAATGTGGCTGACGACCACGAACGACAACGTGCGTGCCTATCGCTTCTACCAGCAGTGGGGCATGGACTTCATCGCGCTCTACCACGACGGCGTCGCGCGCTCGAGAGCCCTCAAGCCGAGCATCCCACTGACGGGGACGGACGGGATCGCGATACGTCACGAGCTTGAGTTCGAACTGCTGTTGCATGGACCGGGCTAGCCGCTCGCTCCCGGCGTTCGGGGCGGGAGCCGGTGCTCCAGAGGTGCCGGTGGATGTGGGGCGGGCGACCACTTACCCGTCGACGCGGCGGATCAGCATGTGCCTCAGGAGGAAGAAGAGGCTGCCGGCCAGCTGTCCCACATCGGACTCGTTCGGCGCAGCCCCCTCGTGGACCAACAGTGAGCGCGCGTTGTAGCAAAGGCCGAGGAAGGTGTCGATGTCGCCATCCCGGTATCCGTCAATTTCGTCGGGGTCGAGACCGGCGGCGAGGTCTCGGATCGACTGGCTGATGGAGCGGTTCCGTAGTCGGGCGAGTGAGCCCTCCAGCGAGCGCGCCTCGGCGTCGTCCAGGTCGCCACGCCGCTCTTTGAGTTTTGCGAGCGCTGCTTCAACGATTGTGATGGCCTCGGCCGAGCTTGGCCGCTGCTCAGCGAGGACCTCTAGGACCGTCACAAAGTCGAGGAAACGGGCGCGAGGCGTCCGCTCGGTGCTGGCGGCCATGAACACCTCGATCGCCAAGGCGAGCCGGTCGTCCAGCATGAAGCTGGGCTGTTTCGTGCCGAGCGATTCCGTCAGTGTGTCGAGGAACGTGTCGATGGGCGTCCCGACGCGGCCCTCCGCTTCGAATCGGAGAGCGAAGGTCGGTCCGTCGGCCTCGTCGAGGATGTCGATGCCATGCACATCTGGCCGCGGCGTAAGACCTGTAGTCGCTCGCACATGGTCGACCAGCTGGGGCGCGAGCCTCGTGCTGCTGGCGTCGTTGCCGAACAGCATCGGTACGTTCGCGATCAGCCCGGCTCTCATGAGGGCTTGCTTCGCGTCCAAGGCCTCTTCGAGAGCCTGATCGGCACTAGCGATGTCGCGCTTGCTGAGAATCAGGTTGTCAGGACGGCTCCCCGTTCCCCGCCGAAGGTGCAGCTCGATCGGCCCGACTGGTGGAAGGTCGATGGCGTGTGGCTCATCCTCGGCCGTGTGCGGCAGCCGATCACGGGGGATCAGGAATCTCAGGCGGTAAGTGAAGGGCGGCATGTTGGGTCCTCAAAACGATCGACCGATCCTCGCACGCGGCCATTCCCGGACACGAACAGTCATGCTCGTCGGATGTCGGGCTTCGTCGGCGGGTAGCGAAGTTGGTGCCGGACTCCGTCTTCCGTGACCGGATTACGAGCCTTCAGGTCGAGCGGCGCCCCGATGGCGAAGATGCGGCGAGACCCGCGTTGCCCCCCACGACCGTGCCGTGTCTCACCAGTGCCTAGACCAATAGTGCGGGGGTCAGCGGAGAGCGGCGTGTGCCCCCGAAGTGCCGTACGGCGATGGTCGCGGGGCGACGAGTAACGAACGCTCAGCGTGAGCGGTGGTCCTCCGCCGGGGAGTCGCCACCTCCCGGCGTTTGGTGCTAACCGCGGGGTCAGGTTCGGGCGCGCGTTAGGTGACACCGCTCGATGTGCGCTCGTCGAGTGCAGATCACCGATTCTGGAGCGCCCAGCCCGGTGGTCGGGCCACGCCAAATCGCCGGTTCGGAGCGGGTTGAGAGCCTTTCGCCGAATGTCGTTATGTGCGCCGAGCCAAGAAGGAGAGCGGGGTGCGGCTTCGTCGTGTGCGGACCCCCATCGCCACGCGGATAACCCGACTAGTGGTTCCCGTGCGAGTCGTCGGCCAGTCTGGTGAAACGGAGCAGCAGCTTCCGCTCGTAGTTGTAGTCGAGCCACTCGACGAGCCGGGCTGGGAGTCCCACTTCCGGAAGGACTGCCGGCACAAAGCCCATCTGCAGACGGGCGGCGGCGCACTCGAAGCCCACATCAGAGAAGGCACTCACCACCTCGTCGACTGAGTACAGCCGAGGCAGCCTCAAGTCGTCGACGTGGTCGTGATGCCAAGCTGCCAGAAGCGGGCTATCCGCGTGGACGCCGATGCTGGCGTAGTACGAGCCGCCTGCGCCAGCGCCCGGTACATGGCCCTCGCGTGGCCGACGAGATCATGGATCAGGTAGACGACCCCGTGGCTGAAGGCAACCTCGAACTCGCCCCAGTCCTGTGGGATCGTGTCGGCAACCTCGAAGAACAAGGGCCGGTCTCCCGCCAACCGTCGAGCATCTTCGACCGCACCCTCAGCTGGGTCGTACCCGAAGCCCTCGGCGATCTCCCCTTGATCGCACAGCATCCGCAGGAATCCGCCGCGGTTGCAGCCAACGTCCAAGACGCGCCGGCCCCGCAGGTCCGCTTCGATCGTCTTGAGCGTCGCCTTCCAAACGAACTCGTGCGCGCCCTGCATCGATTCGTCCTCGGCCGCGCTTCGCCAATACCGGTCGCTCTCCCTCGACGTGAAGCTGTCCTCTGGTGACATCTCGTGGAGGTTTCCCAGGTTCTCGCGTATGCGCTACCACGTATCGATATCCCAGGTCGGCCGGCACTGAACGTCAACACGAAAGTCGTCCTGATCGTCGACGTCCGATGACTGGCTGCGTTGCGGCAGGCGGCGACCGCCTGTCGATCGCAGGACAGTTGGCGTGGGGAGACCTAGCCTTCGGGCCGGGTCGATCAGCGGGGACCGGTCGGCGAGCGCATGGCTCGTCGCCGGCAGCTCCGCTGCCTTCGGTGTCGCGAGCAACCCATGATGGAACCTGAGACGAGGTATGCGCGCAGTGGCGATGTGAGCTTGGCCTACCGGGTGTTCGGGGAGGGGCCCCTCGACCTGGTGATGGTTCCCGCGTTCATCTCGCACGTCGAGTACGCGTGGCGGGAACCCTCTCTCGTCCGCTTCCTCCGCATGCTGTCAATGTTCTGCCGGGTGATCGCGTTCGACAAACGCGGGATGGGTTTGTCCGATCGGATCGCCGTCGGGGAGACCCCGACGCTTGAGCAGCGAATGGATGATGTCCGGGCCGTGATGGACGAGGTCGACTCGGCTCGAGCGGCGTTGTTCGCCTGGTCGGAGGGGGGACCGATGAGCATCCGGTTCACGGTGACCTATCCGGAGCGGGTGGCCGCCTTGGTGCTCGTCGGCACAACTCCTCGGTTCGCTGCCGGTCCCGACTTCCCCGAAGGGATTCCCCGCGATCTGATCGAGCGGTTCATCGAGACTCTGGAGGCGCAGTGGGGTTCGGGCGTGGCGTTGGAGCTCTACGGGCCGAGTGTGGCGGGCGACGACCGGGTCCGCAGCTGGTGGTCGGCCTACCAACGGTTCGCGGCGAGCCCGGGGGCGGTGGCCGCCTCACTGCGGCTGCATCTCGACGTCGACGAACGGCACCAATTGGCTCACATCCGGGCGCCGACGCTAATCATCCACCGGGTGGACGACATGTTGGTGCCGGTCTCCTGTGCCCGCTACATGGCGGAGCGGATCCCGGGAGCCGCCTACACGGAACTGCCCGGCTCTGACCACATGTTCTGGCTGGGCGACCAGAACGCCACCCTCGCAGCCCTCACCAGGTTCCTGGCCGACACCGAAGCGGGCGCCGCGCTCAAGCAGGTGAAGCAGCGCCGGCGACGCCCATCGGGGGGCTGGGAAGCCCTCACTCATGCGGAGCTCGATGTGGTACGGCTCTTGGCCGAAGGTCTGACCAACCGGGAGATCGCCCAGCGCCTGTACGTCTCGCCCCGTACGGTGCAGACCCACCTTGCTCATGTCTTCACCAAGCTGGGGGTCTCCCGGCGGTCGGAGGTGGCCGCCGAGGCGTCACGACGCCTGTAGGTGGGGACCGGGCGCGTCCTGACCTGCCGCGCGCCCTGGCACGTGTCGAAATCCGCCGTTTTGCCGATGTTGTGAGCAGCCCGGGTGGCGCACGCTGACTTGCACCCCGAGCGCACATCGTCGGAGTGGGCATCGGTCGTGCCAAGTGAAAGGTCGCGAAAGGGCGAGTCATGAAGCTGATCAGGTCGAACGACGTGCGGCCCCGAGCCGCCGGAGAGAAGAAGTTCACCGAGGGCGTTTGGCACGAGGAGATCCTCGAAGCCCAGCAAGAGGCCGGGATGCGGGTGCACCGGTTCGTCTACGACCCGGGGTCCCATTCCCACTGGCACAGCCATGACGGCGAACAGGCGCTTTACGGTGTGGCCGGCATCGGACTCGTCACGCGGCGGGACGGACAGACCCTCGAGTTCGCACCTGGGGATCTGGTCTACGTGACGCCCGGCGAGGAGCACTGGCATGGCGCCGCACCCGAAAGCCTCCTCGTCCACTTCGCCTTCACCGCCAGCGGCCGCACCCACTGGTTCGAGGAGGTCACCTCCGAGGAGTACGCGGCCACTAGCCGACCACGCCGGGGGATCGAGGAGTGATCCAGATGCCCGTTCCGGCCCCGCCGAGCCAGCGCGAGCACCCCCTGAGCACCCCGGCCATAGCACGACACGAGATCGGAGGCGATCGTGCTCTCTGAAGCGTTCACACTCCTGGCGGCGGAGGAATGCAACGAGGCCCTGCCGGTCGCCGGCGTTGTCGATTCCTTCGAGTACGCGCGCTTCGCGCCACTCGAGATCGTGAGAGACGGCCAGCATGACGTCGCCGTGTTTCCGACGGATCGGGCCGTCCCCGCGTATGTCGCCGCTCTCGCCCGTCGCGCCTGGTTCCCCGAGCCACGCGGCGCCGATCGTCAGGGCCTGCCATTGCTCCCAGCGTGGTCCGAGCTGGATCCCCGCGCACAGGTGGAGGATCCGATTCGGGTTGAGGCGGACGACGCTGCCGCCTTTCTCGCGGACCCCGGCGTACGGGTGGGAGGAGGTCGTCTCAGCGTCGACCTGCGGCCCGAGCACGTCCGGGAGCTCACCGGTTACGGGCGGACGCTGATCACTGATCCAGAGGGGGAACGCCCGCCGATCGCGGTGACGGTCAAGACCGAGTCGAACATCGCGCCCGACATCGTCACAGCTCCCCCCCAGCAGATGCTCGTTGATCTCCCCTCGTTCCTGACCCGTCCCGTCCTGACGCTGGCGGAGGGTCGCGACTATCCACTCGCCGCCCGACACCTACGCGAGCTCGTCGGATCTGGCTCGACGACGGTTGAGCTTCCGGGTCCCGAGGCTCCCGTCTCGCTGCGGATCATGGCCGCGAACGACGGTCCCGCGTTGGCATCGATATCGGCACCGCTGAAGACGGTCGGCGCCCGCGGCAGTACCGGGACGATCATGACCATCGAGGAGCACCGGGAGGCGTATGGCCCCAGGCGCATCGCCCCCGCCTCCGTCGAGCTCCCTCAGCTGCGGTTCGACTTCGTGCTCTATCTGCCGTACCGGCAGGAATGGAGGCTTCTCGGCTACTCGCGGGGCGACCTCCTGAACTCCATCCCTCTGGCGCCCGAAGAGGAGACGACAATCGAGGTCTTCAGCTGGGACCGCCGCAGGATCGAGGAGGAACTCACCGTCGGCGAGGAGCAAGAGTTCACGTTCGAGGCCAGGGCCTCGCGCAAGCACACCGCAGAAGCAGTAAATGAGCTGCAGCGCCTCAAAGACTGGCGCCTCACCGCGGGTGGCAAGGTTGGGCTACCGCCGATCAAAGGGATCACCCTGGCCGGCGAACTCTCAAGCGAGACCAGTACCCAAGTTCAGAGCCTCAACCGGGTCACGACCGAGTCCATCACCGAGGCGTCGGCCCAGGCCAGCGCCAAGCTGCGAGTGACCCGCCAGACCAAGGTCGTCCAGACCACCGAGACCGGGGTCGAGACCAGGGTGACCCGCGTGATCCGCAACCAGAATCGATGCCGCACCCTCACCTTCGACTTCTTCGAAGTGCTGGCCGACTATCGGGCCACGACTCGCTCGCTACCCGACCAGCTGCGGCTGGCGCTCCTGCTTCCCGACCCCTTCGCCCAGCCCTTCACGCGGGAGTTCGTCATCGCCCACACCGGAACCATCCGCGGCGCCCTGCTCGATCCCGACCTGAAGCCCGGATTGGACGCGGCCTGGTGGTTGGCCGCGCGCCAGGAATGGTGCGACACGCACTGCAGCACCACCTGCGCCTGCCCCGACCGTGACCGACCACCGGGAGGCGGCACCACGACCGGGGGAGCCGGCACGGCGGGCACCGGCACCGGCGGCCCGGCCGCGGCTACCGGACTCGGCCTCGCCCAAGCCGACCTCGAGCGGGCCATCACTCGAGTCGTGGCCTCGATCCGGACGCTTCGAACCGCCGACTTCAAGAGCCTCGAACGAGCCGAGGACATCGGAATTCACGACGAGCGAGCCGTGCTCGAGTACCGCCGCTGGATGTTCCGCATCTACGGGCTCAACTGGTTCAACCCCGGCTTCTGGGCCGCCTGCCTCCTCTACGAGGCGGACGCGGGGCCCGTTAGGCCCCAGGATGTGGCGGCCGCCAAAGAGTCGGCACTCAACGCGCTGGATGCCTTAGGCCCGGCGACCGGCCCCCTCCGAGAGCTCGTTGAAAACACCGATTACAAGCCGTCGGCAGCCGACACGAGCCCGGAGCGGCTGGAGCGACTGCTGGCTGCCGCGGAGTCAGCATGGCTGGAGACAGTCATCCGCGGCACGTTCATCGCCGGTGTCATCCCCGGGCTACTCCCAGCGGTCATGCTCGCAGACTGGACCTTGCGGGTTGCTGACTCCAACGCGGCCAACCCAGTTCGCTTTATTGACGAATTCGGCTTCGACGACGCCGGTCTGGGCGTACATCTCGGCCAGGCTCGCGAGGCACTCACTCGATTCAACGACGCCAAGGAAGCTCAGATCATCGGAGCAGCCGGCGGTGCGCCGCCCACGGGGGATATCGATGTCCCGATGAAGGACGTCGTCGGTACCGTTCCCGCCCCGCCCGAGCCGTTCCCCGTGGAGGAGATGGCGCGCCACGCCGTGGCGTTCCGTGCCCTGCAGGCTCACATGGAGGAAAACCGCTCGCATTACCGCATGGCCATCTGGCAGGCGATGAGCCCTGCCGACCGAGCCGCCCAGTTGGCCCTGTGGGGCGACCTCGGCGACATGGTCGACAACGAGGTGCTCGGCTTCGTCGGTGACAAGGTCGCGGTGCCGTTCCAGACGTGGCGGGTCGGGGGACTCTCAGATGTCCTCGCCGAGATCGCCGCCGACCTCAAGGAGAACGAGGCGCCGATCGAACGGGACCTGACGCTCCCCACCCCCGGCATCACGGTCGAGGGACGGCTGGGCAAATGCGACCTGTGCGAGCCGTTCATCGCCGAGCACCGGAATCTCGATGTAGCCGACCGGCGTCACGGCGTAGTTCTTGCCGAACAGCGAGCGCGGCAGGAGCAGTTAGAAGCCGACCGCCGACGCGCCCGACTGGTGGCCAACCCACCGCAGCTCGAGCCGTTCGACGCGCCGGCCAGCGAGTAGGCGATCGCGAGGCACCTCCAAGGGAAGCACGATGGATGATCGGGACGCGGTCCTGCTGCAGCATTACGTCCCCGACGGTCGAGGCGCGGATAGCCGCGACCTCCGCCGCGCCCCCGGCCCGAACGAGCTCGCCGAGCGACAGCGAGAGGCGCAGGCCTTTACCAACGAGCTTCTGTCGTTGTACGAGAAGGGACTGAAGCTGGCCGAGAAGACGTTCACCCGCTACGCGACAACGAAGGGTCGAACTGAGGCGAAGCTTGAAGAGGCCTTCCGCGCCGCGCTCACCGAGACGATCGTCAAGGAGGCGACGATGCTGGCCGGACGGTCGCCGTACGGCAAGGCGCTCATGACGGTCCTCGAGTTGTCCAACGCCTTCGCGGCCGGCGCCGGCGCGGCGATCCTCGCCGCCCAGGAAAAGGCCCGCCGTGGGTCCTCCGTTCCCCGCTCCCTCGAAGGGGAGGTGGCGTACGAGCGGCGCTACCTCGTCCGCGCCGTAGGTGAACTCGAGGGCGTGCTCCGCCGAGGGCTGGCAGAAATGGCGGAGGTGGCGATCAACATCCTGTTCCGCGAGGCTCAGGACGCACTCAAGCGAACCGTCGCCGACTTGGCGTCCCAGATCGCCGAGCAGCTGCCGAAGCATTGTGATCTGTTTGCGATCCTCAACGCCGACGTCAAAGAGGTCTCGGGGAAGATCCCGCCCGGGCGGGCGGGCGTTGAGCGCATCAGCTTCGGCTTCGTATCGCGTCTGTTCCTGCGCGAATACGGCAGCGACAAACTCGCCAAGACTTTGGACCCCGTGCTCGGCGGCATCACGAGCAAGAAACAAATCGACATCGGCCTCATGAGCGGATTGATTCAGGTGCTCGCCGACGGGTCCTACACGACCTACAAAGCCTTCGTCCCGGTTGACAAGGCCATCGACGAACTCAAGGCGGTCCTCATCGAGCAGGCTCGCAGCCTGCTCCTGCGGACCAAAGACGTCGTCACCATCGAACCCGGGGACGCGTTAAAGATCGAAGACGAGCGCATCACGATCCCGGCGGCGCTGTACGACGAAATCACCAGAGAACCCGGCCCGCTGAGCCCGGCCGACTATGCCCGGCTGGTGCAGCGCGAGGCGGAGTACCTCGCCCTCCGGGCCCGCCTGGCCAAAGACCTCGTCGACCTCGGACGGGTCTATCAGCGGGCGATCGACCGGGTCCCAGCCGCCGTGCAAGAAGACCAAGCGATCCGTCTCAACAACCGGCTGGCGGACCACCGCCAGCACGGTGTTCTCACCCTGCGACTCGCTGAAAACCAGATCGTGAAGGAGTTCGGCGAAAACGTTCCCACCTACGGGCCTGTCCGCACCCGGCTCACAGCGGGCGGCGGACCCCACGGATTCGACCTGCTTCCCTTACCCGAGCTCACCCCCCTGCCACTCCGACGGTAGTCGGCGAACACCCGCACGCAGCCGGCGGCCTCGAGCGCCCGCACCTGGCGGTCAAGGTTCTGGCCATGGGTCGAGACCCGCGCGTAGCCGACCAGCGCGCCGGTCAGCTGGGCTGGCTCGGGACCCAGCTCGGACGGGCCCGGGGAGGTGGGGTGACGTCGCGCTCATGGCGGGCACTGTACGGGAATCGGTGCCGGCACCGTTGTTGGGCACTCAGGGTTACCGACACGTTTGTTGAACACCCCTGCGGACCCGAACGCCGCGTGTAGCCCTGGTCGGGCCGGGTGGTCCGGGAATCGATCGTTTCCCGACGGCCGGACGCTCAGTCGGTCGTATGGGTGACCAGATCGGTGCCAGAACCGACAGGGTGCAGAACCGGTGCGTTTGGGTCGTCCGGCGGGTCATAGGGCCAAGAGAGCGACGTGAGGGGAGGCCTGGAGTGGCTGGATCTGTTGACCATCCTCCGTCGACGCCGCGGAGCGGCCTGTGGCCCCCGCCTGGCCCCCACACCGTCGTGGTGGTGGTCGATGGTGCGTTGTCGCGCCGCGACATCGCCGGGCTGTGCGCGGGGGCTCGCCGCCTGCTGGCGACCGGCAAGGTGGACCTGATTACCTACGACGTGGGGGCGGTCGTCGAGCCCGATGTCTTGGCGATCGAAGCCCTGGCTCGCCTGCAGCTCACCGCGCGGCGGATGGCGGGCTCGATCCGGGTTCGGCACGCGTCGAGCGAGCTGCGGGACCTGCTCGACATGGTGGGACTGCGCTGTGTGGTCCCATTGTGTGACGGGTCACCACTCGGGTCGTGCGGGCAGGTCGAAGAGGGGGAACAGGTTCGGGTCGATGAAGGCGTGGATCGCGGTGATGCGGCCGGCTGACACCTGGATGACATCCAGTTGGGACGGCTCGTAGGGACCGCCAGGCTGGCTGGCCTGGTAGAGCCCGAACGCCGGTGACCCGTTGGCTGCTGTCGGCAGCGCCCGGATCTCGGGGTGCCTGTCGCCCAGCCAGCGGCCGATGGTGGCCGAACCCTGCAGCCACAGCGCGTGTGGCGGCATCGTCAGCGTGGCGTCCTCGTGGAGCAACGCCACCAGCGCGTCGATGTCCCAGCGCTCGACGGCGTCGACGTAGCGCTCGAGCAGGGCCTGGTGCTCGCCGTCCATCGGCGTAGCCGGCGTCCAAGCATCGGGGCCCGTGACGTCGCTGGCGGCCAGCGTCGCCCGGGCGCGTTGGAGCGCGCTCTTGACCGACACCATGCTGGTCTCGAGCAGGTCGGCGACGTCGGTTGCCGACCAGCGCAGGACGTCCCGCAGGACGAGGACGACCCGCTGCCGAGGCGGGAGGAGTTGCAGCGCGGCCACGAATGCCAGGCGGATGCTCTCGCGGGCGACGGCCAGCTCGGCGGGATCGCCGTCCGCGCGGAGCACGCGACGGTCGGGTATCGGGCCAACCCAGGTGGCCTCGGCGACCGGGGGTCCGAGCACGGCGTCGGCGGGCGATGCCGGCCCGAAGTCCATGGGCCGGGCGCGCCGCTGGGCGCCCTTGAGCATGTTGAGGCAGACGTTGGTGGCGATGCTGTAGAGCCAGGCCCGCAGGGTGGAGCGGCCCTCGAAGCGATCGATGCCCCGCCAGGCGCGGATCAGGGTCTCCTGCACCGCGTCCTCGGCCTCGAAGCCCGATCCGAGCATGCGGTAGCAGTAGGCGATCAACTCGGCCCGGTAGCTCTCGAACCGGGTCTCGATGTCAGTGCGTTCTAGCGCGCTCATCGCTGCACGACCTGGACGTAGCTGCCGTCCGGATCGACGACCGTGCCGATGATCCCGCACGCCCAGTGCTCCACGGGGCGGGCCCACACGGTCTCCATGGCGATCAGCCGAGCCTCAACGGCCTGGATGTCGTCGACGGTGAGGTTGGCGATCAACCGCATGGGCTCGACTGCGGTGGATGCCACGTCAACCCGGCGGGTGACGCGCAGACCAGCGCTGGGCCCGGGGGCCAGCGCCCAGCGGTACCATGCCTCGAGCCGCAGGGGCGACCGCGAGCCGACGACCACCTCCGCGAGCCGGGCCGGGGCGACCATGGTCTCACCTGCCCTCGCGGTGGTCGCGTCCAGCGACCTGGACGTAGTTGCCGTCCGGGTCGACGAGGGTGCCGATGAGGCCGATCGGCCGCTCCTCCACCTCGACCAGCCAGGAAACACCCGGGTGGTCGAGCCGGCTGGCCAGGGCGCGGGCATCGTCCACGTGGAAGTTGAGCAGCGCTCGCCCCGGCTCGGGATTCGTGTCGGCGATGTCGTTGCGATCAGCGATGATCAGCTCGATGCCGCCGAAGTCGATCGGTCCGTCGTCGGAGTGGTCGCCACCGAGGACGGTGCGGTACCAGGCGCGAAGGCGGCCAGGGTCGGTGCTGCCGAGCAGGACGCTGCCCACCGTGGGGATGGCCATGTCCTCTCCTTCGTCTCGCTCGTCTCGTTCGGCCGACTCCGGGTTACGACCGGCCCGACGCGGGAAACTCATCGCAGGGCCGCCGATCGCACGTCGCCATCACCCATCACTTCGAGCCCCTTGTCGGTCACGCCCAGCTGTGTTGCTTCATAGTGCTCCTGGCCGGAGGCGATCGAGAGGATGGCGCGGGCGACCCCGGCGGGGTCGAGCGGGCCGGTCTCGGCGCCGTAGGCGGCGGCCGCGGCCTCCCCGATCTGGGTGCCGACCAGGAACGCGCGCGGGGCCAAGGCGACGAACCGGATCCCGAGCTGGCGGGCGTCGGCGGCGCGCTGGAGGTAGCCGGCCAGGAACATCTGCATCCGCTTGGCGCCGGCGTAGCCGCCCGACAGCGGCGAGCCGTTGAGCGCGGCGCCGCTCGACACGATCAGCACGGTCGAGTTTGGACGGAGCGGCCGGGCCAGCGCGGCGCGGCCGACCTCGAAGGCGATCTTGACGTCGACGTTCCAGGGCTTCGAGAACGACTCCCAGCTCTGCTCGTCGATGGGGGCGATCCGCGGGCGCGTGCCCGCGGCGACGACGACGAGGTCCGGGTCGGCCTCGGCGAGGAGGGCGGCGACCTGTGCGGGATCGGTGGCGTCCCGCTCGTGGCCGGCGGCCAGGACGCGGGCTCCGGCGGCGGTGAGGGCGTTAGCCGCGGCGTGGCCGACGCCGCCGCGGGCGCCGATGACGAGGGCTCTTTGGATGCTCATGGTGTTCCTCCGTGATGGCTCGACGCGTCCGGGGGTGTCACCGCTCGTAGTGCTGGTCGGCGGGGACGGGGATCGGCAGCAGCGGCTCGTCCGCTGCCCGGGGCTGTGTGTCGAGCGCCGGTTGCTCTGCCGGGCGGGCGGCGTGCTGGAAGCCGGTGGCGGCGGTGAGCGCTCCGAGGGCGGCGGTGATGCTGATGACGGCGAACGCGGCGTGGAAGCCGTTGAGGCCGGTTCGGGAGACGAGCACGGTCGACACGGCGGCGACGCCGGCGGCGCCGCCGATTTCACGCATGGTCTCGACTAGGCCTGACGCCAGTCCGGAGGCCGAGTCGGAGACGCCCGAGAGCGCCCCGATCTGGGCCGACGGGGCGCACAGTCCGACGCCGATGCCGGCGAGCAGAAAGGCAGGTAGCAGATCGGAGATGTAGTTGGCGTCGGCGGGGACCCGCGTCAGCCAGAGCACGCCGACGGCTAGGAGCGAAAGGCCGGTGACAAGGAGTCGGCGCACGCCAACGGCGGCGACGAGCCGGGCGCCGGCGACGGCGGACGCCACGAAGGCGGTTGCCGAGGTCGCGAGCCAGGACAGGCCGGTCTTGGTGGGGGAGTATCCGAGGACCTGCTGCATGAGCAGCGAGCCGAGGAAGATGAACGAGAACATGGCGCTGAAGGTGAAGAACGCCGAGAGGTTGGCGGCGACGAGCGTGCGGTTCCTCAGGGCCGCCGCGGGTACGAGCGGGGCGGGCGAACGAGCCTCGATCCGCACGAACGCCGCCAGCAGCGCCGCGGCGGCCGCGAACAGCACCAGCGTCGTGGCGGAGGTCCAGCCGTAGTCGGCGCCGCGGTTCAGGGCGTAGACGAGCAGCAGCAGCCCGCCTGTCACCGTGGTCGCGCCACTGATGTCGAGCTTGGCAGGGCGGCGCTCTGGCCGATCGGCGGCCAGGAACACGGCGACGAGCCCGATGAGCAGCACGCCGATCGGGACGTTGATGAAGAACACCCAGCGCCAGCCCGGGCCGTCGGTGAGCAGGCCGCTGGCGATCACGCCCACCGACGCCGAAGTGCCGGCCACGGCACCGAAGATCCCGAGGGCACGGTTGCGTTCCTGACCCTCGGGGAAGGTGACGGCCAGTAGCGACAGCGCCGCCGGCGCGACGAGGGCGGCGCCGAAACCCTGCAGCCCGCGGGCTGTGATCAGGAGACCGGCAGACTGCGCGACGCCCGCCAGGAGCGATGCGGCAGAGAAGACGCCGAGGCCGGTGAGGAAGATGCGGCGGCGCCCCAGCAGGTCGGCCATCCTCCCACCGAAGAGGAGGAACCCTCCGAGGAGGAGGCCGTAGGCGATGACAACCCATTGCAGGGTGCTCTGGCTGACGCCGAGGTCGCGTTGGATCGATGGCAGCGCCACGTTCACGATCGCGATGTCGAGGACGACCATGAACTGGGCGGCGCACGACAGCGCCAGGATCACCCCGGGCCGGATGGCACGACGGACGAACGACATCAGCTACCTCCAGTGACTCGTCAGGAACCGCACGACGCCACTACGACAACCCAGCCGTCCCAAAAGCATCGGCCGCCCCCACCGCCGTCTCTGCCACCTGCAGCCCACCGCGGGGCGGGCTCGCCACCGGCGGCGGGCAGGTTCAGGGTGGCAGCTCGGGCCGAGATCTTTCGGTGGCCGACGCCTCCAGGCGCGACGGACGCTAGCCCTCCCGCCTCCGCATCAGGCCGGAAACGGCCCCTTACTTTGCCCCTGGTGACGTGACAGCTTCGGGAGTCCTGGGCCCAGTAGAGCCGGGGAGGTTCCTCCATGAGCGACATGGCTGAGGATCACGCAAGGCGCACGGTCGTCGTGCCTCACACCGATAGGGAGCTGACCACTGCGCGAGCGCCCGGTCGGCCGACGCCGGGTGGGTGTCGATGGCCCCGGGCGAGGCGGCCGAGCTCGTGACGTTCTCGAGCGCTGAGCCCCGGCACCGGGCGGCGGGACTCCCAGTGCCGGGGCAAGCGCAGCGGCCGGCGCCAGCGTGCACACACGTCGACGTCACAACCGCTGCGCGTCACCCGGGGAGCGGCGGATCTCCCCTAGGTGACAATCACCGGGATCTGCCGTGTGACCTTGGCCTGGTGGTCGTCGATCTGGGGAGCTTGGGCGACCAGCAGTGGCCACAGCTTGGCTCGGGCGGTGTCGTCCACTTCCTCCGCGACCACGGTGAACGTTTCGGCGCCCACCTCGACCACGACCGTGGGGTTGGCCTTGAGGTTGTGGTACCAGTCGGGGTGGGCGGGCGATCCGCCGTTGGAGGCGACGACCACGAAGCGGCCGTCTTCCTGGGGGAAACAGCCCAGCGGCGTCACGTGCTCGCTCCCCGACTTGGCGCCGAAGTGGTGGACGAGGATCAGGGGGGTCCCCTCCCACGGTCCGCCGACGCGCCCCTGGTTGGCCCGGAACTCCTCGATGATCTGGACGTTGTAGTCGTTCGTCACGATCTCAGCGCTCCGCGGCGTCAGCCGCGGGCCGATAGGTGAGGTGCACACGACCGGATGCCATCGGTTCGGCGGACATGAGCTCGAATGCCCGGCGTTCGGGGATCCCCCCGAAGAGGGCGGTTCCGTCCCCGACGACGACCGAGTGGACGATTAGGTGAAGCTCATCGATCAGGCCGGCGTGGATGAGGCTGTTGAGCAGTCCCGGGCCGCCGACGACGTAGACGGCTTTGCCCGGCTGCTGCCTCAATGCACCGATTTCGTCGATGTCGTGAACGATCTGCGCCGTCGGCCAGCTCACGTCGGTGAGCGTGTTGGAGAGCACCAGGTGCGGTGTCTCGGCGGCGGCACGGGCGTAGGCGATCTCGCGTGGGTAGGGATCCCGGCCGAGCATGTCGGATGCGGCGCTGGGGTCGTCGAGGATGGCCGTCCAGAACTGCTCGTAGCGGGGGAACATCCCGCCCCCGAGGACGAAGGCGTCGACTGGTGGCAGCAGCTCGAGGCCGTCGGCCCAGGAATCGACCCAGTCGACTTCGTCCTTTGGTCCGAGGATGTAGCCGTCCAGTGTCACCTGCATCGCCGAGATCAAGGCTCTCGGTGTCGTCGTGGTCATGTCTGCCTCCATGTCTTGGTCTGTGTTTGCGATAGCAGCGGCTTGGCGATGGTCAGTGATGAGTCAGAGTCCTGCGAGCGCCGCGAACTGGCGCTCGAGCGCCTTCGCCTCTCCGCTGCGCCAGCTCTCGGCCACGGACGTCGACAGGGGATCGGGGAGGATGTCCTCGTCCCCATGCTCCACGCCGTCGAAGATGGCTCGCGCGACCGACTCCGGGGAGGTCTTCGGGATGTCGAGGTCCTGTGTCATCTCGGTGTCGATGGGGCCGGCGAGGACGGCATGAACCCTCACGCCTCGCCCGGCCAAGAGAACGCGCAGCGATCGCGTCAAAGAGAAAGCGGCCGCCTTCGAGATCGAGTAGGCCGGAGCGAACGGCACGGGGGCGAGCGCCGAGAGCGACACGTTGTTCACGACGGCTCCGCGAGAACGGGTCAGCAGCGGCAGGAAGGCGCGGATCATGTCGTACGGGCCGAGGAGGTTGATGGCGAGCGTCCGTTCGAGCACCGAGCGATCGCTCAGGTCGTCGAACGGTTGCAGGCCGGCGTTGTTGATGAGGAGGTCGAGCGAGTCGACCTTCTCGACCGCTCCCCGGATCTGCGCGGCATCGGTCACGTCCAGGGTCAAGGACGTGACCGCGCTCATCCGGGTGGGTCAAGGGCTGGCGCGTGCCGGCATAGACCCGCTTCGCGCCTCTACTCAGGGCTTCCTCGACCAGTGCCCGCCCGATGCCGCGATTGGCTCCGGTGACCAGAACTGCGCGGTCTGCGATTCTCGTGCCTGCCATTGCGGGTTGCCTCCTGATGGGTGTATCGACACCGGTCGCGCTCGAAACGGACCGGTCGGTCCTCAGGTCTCGCGTCGTTGGACGAGGAGGGTGGCGACGCCGAGGGTGGCGGCGACGTAGGCGCAGAAGACGGCGAAACCGGCCCAGGGGGCGAGCATGGGCGGCGAGTCGAACCGGTCCGGGTCGAGGGTGAAGAGGGCGAAGCCGGCCCAGTGGGGGACGACGCGGGCGACGCCGCCGGGAAGGACGTCGGTGACGAGCTGGGCTCCGAAGAGGACGAGGACGGTGACGGTGATGGCGCCGGTGGCGTGGCGGACGAGGGCGCCGAGGGCGACCCCGAGCACCGAGCAGGCGGCGGCGAACAGCCCGGCGCCCACGACCGCCCGGGCCACGCCGGGGTCGCCGAGGGCGACGTCGAGCCCGTCGCGGGAGAGGGCCCGTTGCCCCAGGAGGAACCTGGCCAGCGACACCGCCACGCCGACCGGAAGGGAACAAGGCGGCGACGGCGATCGCCTTGGCGGCGAGGACCGAGGGGCGACGGGGGACGGCGGTGTGGGTGACCCGGACCATCCCGGTGCTGTGCTCACTGGTGACGGTGAGCACGCCGACGAGCGCGAAGGCCACGATCGCGATGTGGAAGCCGCCGTAGGTCACGGCGACGGGGTCGATGTCGGTGGCCCGGTCCGGTGCAGGGGTGGCGTCGAGCACCCAGCCGACGATGGGTGGCCCGAGGCCGAGGGACAGCAGGGCGGCCACGGCGAGCGTCCTCAGGTCGACCGGACGGTGCGCAGCTTGGTCCACTCGGCCCGGAGCACGTCGGCGAAGGGGCCCAGGGAGGGCTCGGCGGGGCGCTGGACGCCGCTCATCGGCTGTTGGCCGCGGCGCTGCCGATGTCGCCCGTCACGGCTATGAACGCGTCCTCGAGCGACAGCTGATGAGTGGTGAGCTCGTGGACGGTGAGCCCGTGGTTGGAGGCGATCTCGCCGAGGTCGGCCGGGTCGATGCCGGTGACCGTCAGGATGTCGGGCGCCTCGGTCTCGGTCTCGGCCGCCAGGCCACGCTCGGCGAGCAGCGCGGCCAACCGGTCGACGTGCGGTGACCGGATCAGCACCCGGCAGCGACCGTGGCCCCCGACGAACCCAGCAACCGTCGTGTCCGCCACCAGCCGGCCGCGGGTGATGACGACGAGGTGGGCGGCAACCTGGGCGATCTCGCTGACGAGGTGGCTCGACACGAGCACGGTGCGGCCCTCGCCGGCCAGCGAGCGGAGCAGGCCGCGGAGCCAGACGATGCCCTCCGGGTCGAGACCATTCGTGGTCGGATGTGCAACGGATCAGAAGGCTCGGGTGACGCGTCGATCGCCGCGCGGTGTCCCAGAACAGCGCCTCATAACGCGCGGCGTGCGGTCACCAGCCGCGTGGCCAAAGTGCCGTTG
>OCZV010000200.1_pt1 | contig 22192 bp, 26 predicted proteins | sample 1539051 | NCBI WGS metagenome assembly OCZV01 (sample SAMEA3113581, study PRJEB22503) | soil metagenome
AGGGGTGCACGAACATCGTGAAGGCCATGGCCCGCCGGGCCGGCCTCCGGAAGCGAGTCACGCCGCACATGCTGCGCCACTCGTTCGCCACGCATCTCCTCGAGGGCGGGGCCGACGTGCGCGTCGTCCAGGAGCTGCTCGGCCACGCCAGCGTGGCCACCACCCAGATCTACACGCTCGTGACGAAGGACCGGCTCCGCGAGGTGTACTTCGACGCCCACCCGCGGGCTCGTCGGCAGCCGGCCAGGAGCGCGGGCTGAAAGCTCTCCTGCTCGTGTGCGACTCCTTCGGGGTCGGCGAGGCCCCCGACGCCGCGGCGTACGGAGACGAGGGCTCGGACACGATCGGCAACACCGCCAGGGCCGTCGGGGGGATCGACGCGCCGAACCTGGCCGCGCTGGGCCTGGGGCTCCTGACCGAGGCCCCCGGCATCGAGCCGACGGCAGGGACCGGCACGGCCCACGGGAAGATGCGGGAGCGGTCGGCCGGCAAGGACACCACCACGGGCCACTGGGAGATCACCGGGTTGGTGGTCGAGCGGCCCTTCCCCACCTACCCGGACGGGTTTCCTTCCGAGGTGATCGAGCCGTTCGAGCGGGCCGTGGGGAAGCCCGTTCTCGGCAACGTGGCGGCGTCGGGGACCGAGATCATCGACCGCCTCGGCGAGGAGCACATGGCCACCGGGCGGCCCATCGTGTACACGAGCGCGGATTCCGTGTTCCAGGTCGCCGCGCACAAGGACGTGATCCCGCTCCAGCGGCTGTACGAGTGGTGCCGGGTGGCGCGGGGGATCCTCGACGGCGTCCACCGCGTCGGGCGGGTGATCGCCCGGCCGTTCGAGGGGGAGCCCGGCTCGTTCGTGCGGACCCATGAGCGGCGGGACTTCTCGGTGGAGCCGTTCGGTCCCACGTACCTCGACCGCATCCTTGAGGCGGGCACCCCGGTGTTCGGCGTGGGAAAGATCCCCGACATCTTCGCCGGGCGGGGCCTCACGGAGAGCGAGCACTCAGAGTCGAACGACCACGGCGTTGACCTGACGGTGAAGTATCTGGGCCGAGGGGACGATGTTCTGGTCGTGACGAACCTGGTGGACTTCGACACGAAATACGGGCATCGCAGCGACCCCGAGGGGTACGCTCGATGCGTGGAGAAGTTCGACCGGCGGGTCCCGGAGCTGGTGACCGCCGTCGGCGACGGGCTCCTGTTCCTCACCGGCGACCACGGCTGCGATCCCACCGACGAGTCCACCGACCACACCCGGGAGCACACCCCGGTGCTGGCTGCGGGGGGCGCGCTGGACGGCCGGCCCGCCGTGGACCTGGGGGTGCGGGACACGTTCGCCGACCTCGGCGCCACCGTGGCCGAGCTGTTCGGGGTGCCCCCGGACGGCCTCGCCGGGACATCGTTCGCCGCCGAGCTCGGGGTGGGCTGACGTGGCCGACGCTCGCGACGTCGTGGGCCGGAAGCGCGACGGCCAGCCGCTGACCGAGGACGAGATCCGGTCGGTCGTGCTCGGCTACGCGCGGGAAGAGGTCCCCGACTACCTGGCCTCGGCCTTCCTGATGGCGGCGTTCATCCGCGGCCTCGACACGGACGAGACCGTCGCGCTGACCAGGGCCATGGTGGATTCGGGCGCCACGCTGCCGCTGGACGGCGTGTCGAGGCCGAAGGTGGACAAGCACTCCACCGGAGGGGTGGCCGACGGGGTTACCCTGGTGTTCGCGCCACTGGCGGCCTCGCTCGGGATGGCCGTCGCGAAGCTGTCGGGCCGGGGCCTGGGGCACACCGGCGGCACGCTCGACAAGCTCGAGGCGATCCCCGGCTTCCGGACCGAGCTTTCGCCCCAAGAGCTGGAGCGCCAGGTCGAGGAGGTCGGCTGTGCCGTGGCTGCTCAGACGAAGGACCTGGTGCCGGCCGACGGCGCCTTGTACGCGCTGCGCGACGCCACCGCCACGGTGCCCAGCGTTCCGCTGATCGCGGCCAGCGTGATGAGCAAGAAGCTGGCCGTGGGGACCGACCTGATCCTTCTCGATGTGAAGGCCGGGAGCGGCGCCTTCATGAAGACCCCCGAGGAGGCGGATGCGCTGGCGGCGGCGTGTGTCGACCTGGCCAGGGGGTGGGGCCGGTCGGCCCGGGCAGCGGTCACCGATATGTCCCAGCCGCTCGGCGAGTCCGTGGGGAACGCGCTGGACATCGTCGAGGCTGTCGAGGTGCTTCGCGGGGGCCGGCCGGGTCGGCTGGCCGACCTGACGCTCGAGTTCGCCGCGGCCGCGCAGGTGGCCCTGCTGAAGACTGACCCGACGGATGCCCGCCGGCGGGCCGAGGAGGCGCTCTCGTCCGGCGAGGCGCTGGAGTCGTTCCGGCGGATGGTCGAGGCGCAGGGCGGCGACCCGAGCGTCGTCGACGATCCGGTGGCGGTCCTCCCTGCCGCGCCGGTGGCGGTGCCCCTGGACGCCGACCGCACCGGCTACCTGGCCGAGGTGGACGCAGAGGCCGTCGGCCGCACCGCCGTGGCCCTGGGAGCCGGACGCCGCCGGAAGGGTGACCCCATCGACCCGTCCGTCGGCATCGTCCTTCGGGCCAAGGTCGGCGACCGGCTCGAGGAGGGCAAGCCGATCGGAGAGATCCACGCCAGAGACGAGAAGTTCGCCGCGGCGGCCAGCGCAGCCGTCAACGCGGCGCTCACCGTCACCGACTCACGCCCCGAGCGCCCCCCGCTGGTGTATCGCTGGCGGGATGCCTGAGCGCCGATGAGCTTCGACGGCTGGACCGCGGCGTTCGTCATCCTCTCCCTGGTCCCGGCGGTGGTCCTCCACGAGGTCAGTCACGCGGCCACGGCCGCCGCGCTCGGCGACCCAACGGCCCGGCAGGCCGGGCGGCTGACGCTGAACCCGATCCGTCACGTGGACCCGTTCGGCACCGTCATCCTTCCGGGGCTCCTGATCGTGCTGGCCCTCCTGGGGACCGGAAGCGGTGTGGTATTCGGGTACGCCAAGCCGGTCCCGGTGAATTCGGCGAAGCTCCGTCGGCCGCGGTTGCACATGCTGCTGGTGTCGCTGGCCGGCCCGATCACGAACGCGGTCCTGGCGGCCACGGCGGTCCTGGTGCTTCGGGGAACCACGCTGCTGTCGTTCCGGACCGCCCAGTTCCTGGTGGTGTGGATCGTCGTCAACACCGTGCTGACCGTGTTCAACCTCCTGCCGATGCCGCCGCTCGACGGCTCCGAGCTCGTGGCGGTGGCGCTGCCCGATCGGCTCCGGGGGCCCTGGCGCGGGGTGGCCGGACGGTACGGGGCCGTGGCACTCCTGGTGGTGCTCCTGGCGTTCCCCGCGGTCGTCGGCCGGGTGGTGACGCCGATCGTGGACACGCTGCTCCGGCTGGCCCTGACCTGACGTGCCGGACTTCGGACCGCTGACGGCGCTGTTCTTCGTGGTCTCGGTGATCCCGGCCATGCTCCTGCACGAGCTGGCGCACGGCTGGCTCGCCGTTCGCCGCGGCGACCCCACGCCTCGTCGGATGGGCCGGATGACCTCCCAGCTGCGTGCGCACATCGACGTGTTCGGGTCGATCATCGTGCCGGCGCTCTTGCTGCTCCCGGTGCTCTTCGGCCGTCCGGGCCTGGCCTTCGGCTACGCCAAGCCGATGCCGATCGAGCCGTCGAACCTTCGGGATCCGGACCGAGACATGATGTGGATCGCCCTCGCCGGCATCGCCACGAACGTCGTGCTGGCCGCGATCGGGGCGATGGCCTACCGGCTGGTGGGGCCGGGCGGGGCACTGGGAGGGTTCCTGTTCGTGTGGGTGTTCACGAACGCGCTGATGGCCGTGTTCCACCTGATCCCGCTGCCGCCGTTCGACGCTTCGCGGATCCTGGCCCGGTTCCTGCCGCCCCGGGCCCGGTCGGTGTACCAGTCGTGGGAGCCGTACGGCGCGCTGTTCGTGCTGGTGATCGTGTTCGTGCTCCCCGCGCCGATCCTCGGCATCGTGTACTCGGTCTTCGAGGGCCTGCTGGACGTGCTGGTCGGCTGAGGTGATTGAGGCCCCTCCGGGGCGCCGGTACGATGGCCGGCGATGGCTGACCTCGACGAAGACCGCGTGCTGGCGCGCGTGGGGGAGTTCCCGGTGGTGGTGCCGGTGTTCTCCGGGCCATTCCGCGTGCTGGCCGAGCTGATCCTCGACCGCAAGGTGGACGTGTGCGACGTCCCGGTGGCCCGGGTCACCGAGGACTTCCTGGCCAGGGCCGAGGAGGCCGAGGGCTGGACCCTGGAGGAGGCCACCTGGTTCCTGGCGATCTGCGCCGTGCTGCTGGAGCTGAAGGTGGGACGGTTGTTCCCGAGGACGCGAGAGCCGGACGAGGAGGATCTGCTGGGCGGCTCGCCGGACCTCGCCTTCGCCCGTCGGATCGAGCTGGCGGCGTTCCGCCGTGTGGCGGCTGTGCTGGCCGAGCGGCTCGAGCTGGCCTCGCGGTCGTTCGTGCGCCGGGCCGCCCCGCCCGAGGGGTTCGCGCACCTGTACCCGGACCTGATGGAGCGGGTCACGCCCGAGGCCCTGGCGGAAGCCGCGGCCGGGCTCCTGCGCTCGCCGACCGTGGACCTCTCGCACGTGACGCCCATCGTGGCCACGGTCGAGGACGCCGTGGCCGCGGTCACCCGGCGGATGAGCCGTCGTGGCGAGGCCCGGTTCCGGGACCTGGTGCGGGACTGCCGGGAGCGGATCGATGTCGTGGTTCGGTTCCTGGCTCTCCTGGAGCTGCACGCCAGGGGACGAGTGGCGCTGCGTCAGGCCGAGACGTTCGGGGACATCGAGGTCCGGTGGGAGGGATGAGCGCCGAGCCCTTCGACCGCGCGGCCGGGCGCTCGCCATCGCCTCGGGACCCGCGCCTGCGAGCGCTGGAGGCCGTGCTGTTCGTGGCCGACGAGCCGTTGGGGTCGGCGGTCCTGGCCCCCCTGATCGAGGCCGACCGCCGGGCCGTCGACGGGCTGCTCGAGTCGCTGGCCGAGGAGTACGACCGGGCCGGGTCAGGCCTCACGCTGCGACGGGTTGCGGGGGGGTGGCGGCTGGCCACTCATCCCGAGGCGGCCCCGGCCGTGGAACGCTTCGTGCTGTCCTCGCGGCACATCCGCCTCACCAAGGCGGCGCTGGAGACGATGGCCATCGTGGCCTACAAGCAGCCGGTGACGCGCCATCAGGTCTCGGCGATCCGCGGCGTTGATTCGGAAGGGGTCCTGAAGGCCCTGGTCGATCGGGGCCTCCTGGCCGAGGTCGGACGGGAGGAGGGCCCCGGACGCCCGGTGCTGTACGGGACCACGCCGGAGTTCCTGGAACGGCTCGGCCTCGACTCCGTCAGCGAGCTTCCGCCGCTGGCGCCGCTCCTCGGGGACGGGGACGATGGGGGCGATGCGGGATCGCCCCCGAACGACGCCTGACGCCGGCCTTCCAGACGAGCGCGAGCGGCTCCAGAAGGTCCTGGCACGAGCGGGACTGGGCTCTCGACGGGCCTGCGAGGACCTGATCCGCGACGGCCGCGTGACCGTGAACGGACGGGTGGCCGTCCTGGGCGAACGCGTCGATCCGCGAGCGGACCGGGTGGAGGTCGACGGCGCCCGCGTCCCGCTGAACCCCGAGCTTCGATACCTGGCCCTGAACAAGCCCCGGGGGGTGGTGACGACCGCGTCGGACCCGCAGGGCCGGCCCGACGTGTCCCGGTACTATCCCGAGGGCGTGCGGGTGTTCCCGGTGGGACGTCTCGACCGGGACACCGAAGGTCTCCTCCTGCTGACCAACGACGGGGAGCTGGCGAACCGGCTCCTGCACCCTCGATACGGCGTGGAGCGTGAATACCTCGCCGAGGTCGAGGGGCGGCCCACGCCCAGGGTCCTGGCACGGCTCACGCGAGGGGTCCAGCTCGAGGACGGACCGGCCCGGGCCGCCTCGGCGCGGCAGGTCGCCGGCTCGGGCGGCCGAGGAGCGGTGCGGATGGTGATGACCGAGGGACGGAAACGCGAGGTTCGGCGGATGCTTGACGCGGTCGGCCTGCCGGTCCGGCGGCTGGTCAGGGTCCGGGTCGGCCCGATCCGGCTGGGTCGCCTGCCGCCGGGCGAGGTCCGGGAGCTGGACGCCGCGGAGGTTCGGGAGCTGCTGCGGCATGTCTGAGCGGAATCGCAGCCTGGTCGTGGCCATCGACGGCCCCGCGGGGGCCGGGAAGACCACGCTGGCCCGGGGCCTCGCGGCCGCGCTGGGGATGCCGTACCTGAACACCGGGGCGATGTATCGCTCCCTGGCCGCCGAAGCCCTCCGGCGCGGCGGCGACCCGGACGACGGGCCTGCGCTGGCCGGCCTGGCCCGTTCGATGCGGTTCTCCATGGAAGGCGACCCGGCGAGCCTGCGGGTCGAGGGGAAGCCGCCAAGCGACGACCTGGCCACGGCCGAGGTCGAGGCCGTGGTCTCCACGGTCGCCGGGCACCCCGAGGTTCGCGCGGTCCTGCGTGCCGAGCAGCGCCGGTTGGGGGTGGGAGGGGCCGTGGTCGAGGGACGCGACATCGGCACCGTCGTGTTCCCCGACGCCGACCTGAAGATCTTCCTCGAGGCCGACCCCGAAGAGCGAGCCGCCCGGCGGCAGGCGGAGCGGCGCCAGGGGGACCCGGCCCTGGCCGAGGCCCTGGAGCGTCGGGACGCCCGGGACGCCCGGACCAATCCGCTGGTCCCGGCGGTGGACGCCCGGGTGGTCGACTCGACCGGACGAGACGCCGAGGACGTCATGGCCGAGGTCCTGAACTTGGTGCCCTGGAGGGAGGCGTGACGCCCCGAGCGGCCACCGTGGCCATCGTGGGGCGGCAGAACGTGGGCAAGTCGACCCTGTTGAACAGGCTGCTGGGTGTCCGGGAAGCGATCTCGGCCGCCGAGCCGGGGGTCACCCGGGACCGGTTGGAGCGATCGGTGACGTGGCGGGGTCGCAGCTTCCTGGCCGTCGATACAGGCGGCTACGTGCGTGCCCCCAAGGGCATCGAGGCGCTGGTCACCGACCAAGCGGATCGAGCCATGGCGGATGCCGACGTCATCCTGCTCGTGGTCGACGCCGTCGTGGGGATCCAGGAGGAGGACGCGGCGCTGGCCCGTCAGCTCCGGCGAGCCCGCTCACCGGTCGTCCTGGTGGCGAACAAGGTGGACTCCGAAGTCCAGGAGCCGCAGACGGCCGATCTCTACCGGTTGGGGCTCGGGGAGCCGGTTGCGGTGTCCGCCCTGCACGGCAGGGGAGCGGGGGAACTGCTCGACCGCATCGTGGCCCTCCTGCCACCTGAGGCTCATGTGGTTCGTGAGGCTGGGGGTGAACTTGAAGGTGACTCTGAACCTCAACCAAAGGCTGAGAGTCAGGATGGTGAGGCGATCTTCGGCATCGTGGGTCGGCCGAACGTGGGCAAGTCGTCCCTGTTCAATCGGTTGGTCGGCCAAGACCGGGCGGTGGTCTTCGAGGAGGCCGGAACCACCCGGGACGCGGTCGACGCGGTGGTCCAGTGGGACGGTCGGCCGGTGCGGTTCGTCGATACGGCCGGGTTCCGCCGGCCCTCCCGGGCCCGAGGCGTCGAGTACTACGGCTTCGTCCGCACCGTGCAGGCCATCGACCGATCGCACGTGGCCACGCTGGTGGTGGCGGCCGACGAAGGGGTGACCACCGAGGACCGCAGGATCGCCGCCCGGGTGGCCGAGGCCGGTCGAGGGCTCGTCGTGGTGGCCAACAAGTGGGACCTGGTCCCGTCGGGGGAGCGGGCGGAGCGTTTCGTCGAGATCCGGGAGCGGGTAGCGGTGTTCCCGGGAGCGCCGGTGCTGCGGACGTCGGCCCGGACGGGCGCCGGCGTGTCGAAGGTCCCGCCGGCCCTCATCCGGACCCATGAGGCATGGAGTCGGCGGGTCGGGACGGCCGAGGTCAACCGGGTGCTACAGCGGGCCCAGGCCGAACACCCGCCGCCACGCCAGACCGGCCGGATCCGGTACGGGTCCCAGGTGGCCGCCGGGCCCCCCCGGTTCGTGCTGTTCAGCTCGGGCCCTGTCCCGGCCGCCTACGCCCGGTTTGTGGAGAACCGCCTCCGCGGGGCCTTCTCGTTCGACGGCGTCCCGATCCGCCTCACGTTCCGCCGCCGGCGGTCTCGCCGAGCCGGGTAGAATCGATAAGAGCCGTCGGGTCATCGACGGCCCGGCGCGCCGAGACCTCGATCTCCTCAGCGAGCTTCCTCATCGATGAGGCGAAAGGGTGGACGCCGCTTGAATAGAGAGGCCGCGGTCTCGCCCATCATCCGCTGAACGTCGTCGACCACATGGTTCGCGTAGAGGTCCATCGTCACGGAGGGGTCCTTGTGGCCCAGGAACTGCGCAACCTGAGTCACGGGCATCCCCTTCGCGAGCAACTGCGTCGCGACGAAGTGGCGTAACGAATGGAGAGTGTACGGAAGGTCCAGCCGTCGCATCAGCGAGGCGAATCGGTGGCCGGGCCAATCGGGGTGCCAGGGGGCTTCGCCGAAGGGTACGTTCTGTCCGCCGGTGAAGATCCACCCCGCGACCTGTCGCCGATCACGAAGCTGATCGAAAAAGGCTTGACCGACCATCACCGTTCGCTCGCGTCCAGTCTTTGGGAGCTTGGCCTCGACCGGTCCATTGACTCCCTTGCAGAGCGCTCGCCTGATGTGCACGCGTTGGCTCTTGAAGTCGACGTCTTCCCACCGGAGGGCGCAGGTCTCTCCGCGCCTCGTGCCGATCGTCGCGGTCACATTCACGAACAGGCCCCAGAGCCCGTCTTCCTCCTCGGCCCCGCGAATCATCGCTTCGACCTCAGTCGGAGAGGGAATCTTTCGTTCCGGCGCTCTCGGCCTCCTCGGACGAGCGAGATCACAGGGGTTGCGTGAAACCTCGCCGTGGTCGAACGCATCCTGAAAGGCCTGGCGAAGGATCGCGTGAAGTCGGCGAGCGGAGACGGGTTTGAGGGTTCCGTAGAACTCTCGAAGCCGCCGGGGGTTCTGGGCCAGCTCCTCGGCGTGGGTTTCGGCAATCTGGGAGACGTCACGAGTGATGCGACCCTCGTAATCTCGGCGTGTCCCGGAAGAGAGATTCCGCTGATGGCCTCGGTACCAGTTGTGGACGACTTCAGCGACCGTTAGCCCGCCCTTGACTCGGATGGGCTCCGTGCTGGGATCGAGGCGAAGGCGGGCGAGGAACTCTCGGGCTTTCTCATGGGTGTCGAAGCTTCTCCGGTGGCGCGTTCCCTCAATGATCCAGGTAACTCGGTACCTCTGGCGGTGACGCTCCACCCAATTCGTTCTCTTGCCGCTCACCTGCCGATCGTACGTTCGGGTACTGACACGGAAACGGGGGTGCGTGGTCCACCCCCAATCACCCCCATCACCCCCGAACGGTCGGATGTGTTGCGGTAAACTCGCTGGCAGAACGTTCGGGCCGTGGCGCAGCTTGGTTAGCGCGCTTGACTGGGGGTCAAGAGGTCGGCGGTTCGAATCCGCCCGGCCCGACGAGAGCCGTCATTCATCGAGGGGACCGCCCTGTCGTTCCTGGCGTAGCCAGATGGCGACGCATGGAGGGGCCTGGCAGCGTCGCTTCCTACGGGCTCGGGTTCATGCCGCGGATGCGGTCCGCCATGAGCTTCATGACGGAGGTGGCGAATCGTGGCGTCATCCCCACGAGGCGTTCGAACCTGGTCCGATCGATGGGGACGAGCAGACAGGCTGTTCTGGCCACCGCCGTGGCGCTCCGTGGCTCGTCGTCGATCAGAGCCATCTCACCGAAGAGGCTGTTCGGCCCGACCGTCTCGACCTCGGTGCCCCCGCTGGAGAGGGACACCTCCCCCTCCTGGACCACGTACATCAGATCGCCGTCCTCGCCGGCTCGAAAGATCACGTCTCCCTGAGCGTACGACTGCGGTTCCGACTCCCGGAGCAGCATCGAGAACTCCATCTCAGCGACCCCCTCGTGCGGTGGATGGTCAGCCTACGCGATGGAGCAGGTGGGGCCGCTTCCGCGCGGCTCGGGTTCGAGGACTGTTTGCTGGTTCTTCCCTGAACGTTCACGGAGGGCTGTCCGGCCGGCTGCGGTCTGCGGGATGGTACCGTCAGGTTGAGGTTGAGGCTCGTGTTCCGGCACTCCCCTTGCCTTGTCTCTGATCGGGTCAAGATCGGCATTCGCACCCGCTCGGCCGACGGGGCAGGTCCGGCCAATGAAGGGTGTGATTCCTGAGCCTGGTGATCGTTAAATTGGGTTCTTGACCCCAAGTGCGGCGTCTGTTACATATTGGGATTCCCGAGAACGTGCGATGTGAAGGAAGTCGAGAGGAGGGAGGAGCCATGGGCCGTCGAGCGGCGGTGGCGGTGACCGCAGCAACGTTCCTGTTGATGGGGATCCCTGCGGAGGTGGGCGCACACGACGTCGCCCTCACCCCAGGAGTCTCCCGGACGAAGGTGCCCAAGGGCGCGCTCGAGAGGGGGGATCTCGTCGCCGTGGTGGGCACCGTGAGGACCTCGGATTCGACCTGCTTCGCCGGGGTGACGGTGGAGCTGGTCAGGGTGGTCCAGAACGTGGGCGAGCGGGTCCTCAAATCGACCACCACGGGTGGCAACGGCAACTACTGGTTCAAGCGCCGGGTCCGGAAGGACCAGCGGTGGTTCGTGCGATTCCCCGGATTCCAGACGGTCGTGGCCGGGCACTCCCACACGTGCGGCCTGGCCACATCGAAAGGGATCCGGATCCGGATCGCCGGCTGAGGAGCGGCCCACGGCGGTTTGACGGCACCCGGCTCCGGGTACCTGTCGTTCTGTCATGGCCCTTCGGATCGTCGAGCCCACCCCCCTGCGGACCGTCGGGTTCGGTGCGGTGGCGGGTGGTGGCGTGATGACGATCCTGGCGGGCTTCCAGGGCGCTGCCGCCCTGGTCGGCTTGGTCGCACTGTGCGCGGGGATCGCCCTCCTCGACGCCGTGGACACCGGCCGGGTGGGCCGGCGGCAGGCCGGCCTGTTCTTGGTCTGCCTCGGTGGGGTCGTCGGGATGTGGAGCCTCGTGGTCACGGTCCTCCTGGCCATGCTCGGCTTGCCCGCACAGCCGACCGTCCTGACGCTGCTCGCCGGCGGCGCGGTCGCCGTGGGCGCGGCTGTCTACCTGATCCGCTACGCGCCCACACCGGAACCGGCTGCCGTGGCACCACGGCGACCGGCCGCGACGGAGCGGCGTCGCCGGTCGCGCACTCCGGTCCTCGAGGAGCTCCGCCGCCTGGCCGGATAGCTCCGCCGGCCCCGCGGCCTAGAATCGCCCGCGGGTGCCGAACCAACGACGTGTGCTCACCGTTCCGAACGCCCTGTCGGCGTTCCGGATCCTCCTGATCCCCGCCTTCGTGGTGCTGCTGGTTTCGGACGACACGCGACTGGCAGGTTTCCTGCTCCTGGGCGCCGTTGTCTCCACCGACTGGGTCGACGGGGTGGTGGCCCGCCGAACCGGACAGGTCACCGAGGTCGGAAAGCTTCTCGACCCCCTGGCCGATCGTCTGGCCATGGGCGCCGCCCTGGTCACCTTCGTGGCGCTCGACCTGTTCCCGCTGTGGGCGGCCCTGGTGATCCTGGTACGCGACGCGGTGGTGCTGGCCGCGGCCGTGTGGCTGTGGCTCACCGGCGGTCCCAGGATCGAGGTCCGCCCGATCGGCAAGTACGCCACGTTCACACTGATGTGGGGTGCTCCGGCGATCGCATGGTCGAACGCCGGGCTCCCGTTCGAGGACTTCGTCGCGGTGTTCGGCTGGCTGTGGTTCGGCGTGGGAACGGTCGAGTACTACGCCGCGGCCGTCGCGTACGCCCGGGACCTCCGGACGGCACGCCGGAGCTGACGCGGAGCCCTCGAGGGGCCGCAGGTATCATGGCCCGCGTGAAGGGCGTCGTCATGGCGGGTGGCCAGGGAACGCGCCTCCGCCCCCTGACCAGCAATCAGCCGAAGCCGATGCTCCCGATCGTGGGCCGGCCGATGATGGAGCACGTCCTGGTGCTCCTCCGTGAGCACGGCCTGACCGAGGTCGTGGCCACCGTGCAGTTCCTGGCCAGCGTGGTCCGGCACTACTTCGGCGACGGGTCCGACCTTGGGTTGTCGCTCGCGTACGCCACCGAGAACGAACCGCTGGGGACGGCCGGCAGCGTGAAGAACGCGGAGCAGTTCCTCGATGACACCTTCCTGGTGATGTCGGGGGATCACGTCACCGATCTCGACCTCACCGCCGCCGCCACGTTTCACCGCGAGCGGGGCGCCGCCGCCACCGTCGTGCTGAAGCGCGCCGAGAACCCACTGGAGTTCGGCATCGTGATCACCGCCGAGGACGGCCGGGTGGAGCGGTTCCTGGAGAAGCCGGGATGGGGCGAGGTGTTCAGCGACACGATCAACACTGGCATCTACGTGCTGGAGCCCGAGGTCCTCGCGCACGTGCCGCTCAACCAGGAGTTCGACTTCGCCAAGGACCTGTTCCCGCTGCTGCTCGAGAAGGGCCTCCCGCTGTACGGGTTCGTGGCCGACGGGTACTGGGCCGACGTCGGCAACCTGGAGGCATACCTCGAGGTGCACCGTGACATCCTCGACCGGAAGGTGAGCATCACTCCCGGCGGCTTCGAGCTCGACCGGGGGGTATGGGTCGGCGAAGGGGCCGAGGTGCACCCTGAGGCGAAGGTGGAGGGACCGGCGTACGTCGGGGACAACTCGAGGGTCGAGGGCGGTGCGACCATCCGAGACCACACGGTGCTGGGCAAGGGCGTGGTGGTAAAAGCCGGCGCGTTCCTCCACCGAGCGGTGGTCCTCGACAACGCGTACGTGGGGAGCTCGGCGTCGCTGCGCGGATGCGTCCTCGGCAAGAACGCCGACGTCAAGCACGGCGCGCGCCTGGAGGAGGGCGTGGTCGTCTCCGACGAGTGCTACGTCGGCGAGGGCGCGGTGCTGAGCCCCCGGGTGAAGGTCTATCCCTTCAAGACCGTGGAGCCCGGCGCGCTGGTCACCCAGTCGATCGTGTGGGAGACGCGCGGCACCCGCGGCCTGTTCGGGGAGCGCGGGGTTGCCGGGCTCGTCAACATCGACGTCACCCCCGAGATGGCGCTCCGACTGGCGCTGGCGTTCGGCGGGACGCTGCCGAAGAAGTCCGTGGTCACCGCGGCCAGGGATCCGACCAGGACCGCCCGGGTGATCAAGCGGGCCATGGTGGCCGGCCTGAACGCCGCGGGCGTCGACTGCCACGACCTCGAGCTGGCTCCGGTCCCGGTGGCACGGTTCTACGCGCGCTCCCAGCGCTCCAGCGGCGGGCTGGCCGTGCGCACCGCCGCTGGCGATCCGCAATCGGTGGAGATCGAGTTCTTCGACGAGCGGGGGATCGACATCGACGCCTCGACGCAGCGGGCCGTGGAACGGGCCTACTACCGCGACGATCTTCGCCGCGCGTTCCACCACGAGATCGGCGAGCTGACGTTCCCTCCGCGAGGCCGCGAGTACTACCTCCGCGGGCTCTTCGACGTGGTCGACGCCGACGTGATCCGCCGGTCCCGGCCGAAGCTCGTGGTGGACTACGAGTGGGGCGCGACGGTGTTGACCGGTCCGGTGGTGCTCGGGCGGATCGGGGCCGACGTCCTCTCGGTCAACGCCGTCCTCGATGACGGCCGCAGCAACCCGACGTTCGATGAGACCGAACAGCGGCTGGAGCAGCTGTCGGCCCTGGCTCGCTCGAGCGGCGCCGACCTCGGAGCGATGCTCGACACGACGGGGGAGCGGCTGAGGCTGGTCGACGGCCGGGGCCGTCCGGTCCCCGTGGACCGGGCCCTGCTGGCCTACGTCGATCTCGTGAGCCGGGGAGTCGACCGACCGAGGGTGGCCGTGCCCGTGACGACCTCGCGCGTCGTGGGGCAGCTCCTCGAAGAACGCGGCGGCGAGGTCGTGTGGACCCGTGTGTCGCCGTCGGCGCTGGCGGCGGCGTCGCTGGAACCCGGCGTGGTGCTCGCAGGCGCTGAGGGTGGCGGCTACATGTTCCCCGAGTTCCTCCCGGCGTACGACGCGGTGATGAGCCTGGTGAAGCTCCTGGAGCTGCTCGCTGGGGCCGGACAACGGCTCGAGGACGTTGTCGACGCCCTTCCGCCGAGCAACGTGGTCCGTGTCGACGTGGCCACGCCGTGGGAGTCGAAGGGGACCGTGATGCGTCGCCTCGTCGAGCGCCTGAACGGCGACGAGACCGTGACGATCGACGGGGTGAAGGCGTTCCGGGGGACAGACTGGGCCCTGGTCATCCCCCATCCGCAGGAGCCGGTGGTTCGGGTATGGGCCGAGGCCGGCGACCCCGAGGGCTCGCGCTCGATGGCCGCCGAGTTCGCCGCCCTGGTCGAGGAGCTCCGGGAGTAGGGCGTGACCCGGGGGCGGCGGCCGAGGCTGGCCCTCCCGTCGATCCTTCTCGTGCTCGGGATCCTGGTGACCGCGGCGGTTGTCCAGCGTGAGCGGCTCCCGGAGGGCTCCCACGGCCTCGTGGCCCTGATCGATCGCCGCCGGGCCGCGACCCGATCGCTCTCGGGCGAGGTGGCGGAGCTCGGCGAACGTCTGGCCTCGGCGCAGGCGGCCAGAGCCGAGGGGTCGGCCGAGCTGGCCGGGGTCCTGGAACGGGTCGAGCAGCTCCGGCCGCCCGCGGGGCTCGGTCCGATCGAAGGCCCCGGGCTCGTGGTCGAGCTGCGTGACAGCGACGAGGCGCCCCGGACACGGGGGGACGTCCTGGACCTGCGGATCCAAGACGTCGACATCCAGCTCGTCGTCAATGCCCTGTGGTCGGCTGGGAGCCGGGCCGTGGCCGTGAACGGCCGCCGGGTCGCGGCCATCACGGCGATCCGAGAGGCCGGCGGACGGGTCCAGGTCAACTTCCGCCCGCTGTCGTCCCCGTATCGGATCGCGGCGATCGGTGACCCGGAGCAGCTACGGCGAGGGCTCGACCGGTCCTCGATCGCCGAGCAGCTCGCCGTGTGGACCGAGCTGTACGGCCTGGGCTTCTCGGTGCGGGCGGAGGACGCCCTGCGCATCCCTAGCCTCGACGCCGCCACCGGCCTGTCCTGGGCCCGCCCCGCCGCCGAGGTCGCTCCGTGATCGCCCTGCTGGCGCTGATCGCCGGTATCGTCCTCGGGCTGATCCTGCGGCCGGAGCTCCCGGTCGGCCTGGCCCCCTACCTCCCGGTGGTCGTGGTGGCCGCGCTCGACGTGGTGCTCGAGGGGATCCGCGACCGCCTGGAGGGCGTGTACCACGAGGGCGAGCTGCTGGTGGCGTTCCTGGCGAACTCCTTGCTGGCGGTGTTCGTGGTGTGGCTCGGCGACCGTCTGGGCGCCCAGGACCTTTCGATCGGGGTGATCATCGTGTTCGGCGTGCGGATGTTCCAGAGCCTGGCGGCGATCCGGCGGTACTTCTTCCGTGAGTGAGCTGGGTGGGGGGCTTGAGCCGGTCCGGGGCGAGCACTGGCTGGGCGGCCGGCGGCCGTCGATGCGGCCACCCGCGAGGATCCAGAGTCGGGCCGCCATCGCCGTGGTGGCGCTGGCCGTCGGCTTCCTTGTGGCCGTCCAGGCTGCCGGCAGCGAGGATCGACCGCTCTCTCGACTCGCCGGAGAGCGACCGGAAGACCTCACCCGGATCCTGGCAGACCTGAACGAGGAGGCCGACCGGCTGGCCCAGCAGCTGGCAGCGCTTCGGGTTCGTCTGGCCCGGTACCGGGGCTCGGCCAGGAGCGACGAGGCGGCCATCCACGACGCGCGCAGGACCCTGGAAGACCTCCAGGTCCTGTCGGGGCTGGTTCCCGTGGAAGGCCCGGGCGTGGCGATCTCGATCGAGGACCAGGACGGGGCGGTCTCGTGGGAGATGCTGCTCGACCTGATCCAGGAGCTGCGGGACGCCGGGGCCGAGGCCATCGACCTGAACGGCACCCGGGTGGCCGCCTCGACCTGGCTCGGCCCGGCCGACGCCGGGGTGGTGGTGGACGGGACCAGGATCGAGCCTCCCTACGTGCTCAGGGCGATCGGGCCGCCGGACGTGATCGGCGAGGCCCTCAACATCCCCGGGGGGCCGGTGAGCTTGCTTCAGGCGCTGCCCGGGGTCTCAGCCGAGGTGGCCGAGGTCGCCCAGCTGGTGCTCCCTCGGGCCGGGCCCGCCGGCTGACCGGGCCGCGTTAGGATTCCCCGCGCCACGAGCGGGAGGACGCCATGGAGTATCCGGAAGGGCTGCGGTACACGTCCGAGCACGAATGGGCGGCAGAGGAAGCCGACGGCACGGTCCGCGTCGGGATCACCGACTTCGCCCAGGACGCCCTGGGCGACGTCGTGTACGTGGACCTGCCCGAGGACGGAACGGAAGTTCGCGCAGGCGAGCCGTTCGGCGAGGTCGAGTCCACCAAGTCGGTGTCCGACCTCTACAGCCCGGTCACCGGCCGCGTCGTCGGGCGGAACGCGTCCCTGACCGAGACCCCGGAGCTGGTGAACCGCGATCCCTATGGCGAGGGATGGATGATCCTGATCGAGCCGTCCGAGGCGGGCCAGCTCGGGGCTCTCCTCGACGCCGAGGCGTACCGGCGGATGGTCGAGGAGGCGGACGAGCAGGCCGATTGACCGGTCTCGACCTTCCGTATACAGTGGGGGTTCAGCCTTGAGGCGCGCTCTGCCCTCGAGGGGAGGTCCAAGGTGTATTGCACTCGATGCGGGCACCGCAACCCCGCCGAATCCAGGTTCTGCGCCAATTGTGGGCATCCGCTTCAGGATGACACCACGGTCGGCCTGACCCCAACCGAGATCGAGGACGAGACCGGCGAGGAGATCCACCTTCCGCTGGAGGAGCTCCGGGAGGGGCAGGCCCTCCTGGTCGTGAAGCGGGGGCCGAACGCGGGCTCCCAGTTCCTGATCGAGAAGGACGTCACCACGGCCGGCCGACATCCGGAGTCGGACATCTTCCTGGACGACATCACGGTGTCCCGCCGTCATGCCGAGGTCCGCCGGAAGGACGGTAGCTTCTTCGTCCACGACATGGGGAGCCTCAACGGGACCTACGTGAACAGGGAGCGGGTCGAGAACACCCAGCTCGCGAACGGGGACGAGCTCCAGATCGGCAAGTTCAAGCTGGTGTTCTTCGCCGGCCAGGGGGAGTGATGGCCCAGGCGTCCCGCGACTACCTGTCGATCGGCGAGGTGCTGGTGACGCTGAAGCCGGAGTTCCCCGACGTCACGATCTCGAAGATCCGCTTCCTCGAGAGCGAGGGGCTGATCACTCCGGAGCGCACGGCATCGGGGTACCGCAAGTTCTTCGAGGGGGACGTCGACCGGCTCCGGACGATCCTGAAGCTCCAGCGAGACGAGTACCTCCCGTTGCGGGTGATCCGGGATCGGCTGGATGGTGACCGAGACGTTTCGGCCGGGCCCACAGACCGCCCCGCGGCCGAGCCCGAGGACGAGATCGCCGAGCCGGCCACGGCGCTGGAGATGACCGCCGATGAGGTGGCCGCGGCCACGGGCGTCGACGTGAGCGTGGTGGAGGCGCTGACCTCGTTCGGCATCCTCCGTCCCCACGGCGGCCGGAGCGGCACCGTCTACGGCGGCGACGACGTCGCGGTGCTGCGCATCGTCAAGGACTTCTTCAAGTTCGGCGTGGAGCCGCGCCACCTCACGATGTACAGGCATTTCGCCGACCGGGAGGCCTCCTTCTTCGAACAGATCGTCGTGCCGATCCTGCGCCAGCGGAACCCCGAGGCACAGCGTCTGGCTCGCGAGTCCCTGACCGAGCTGGCCGGCATCTCCCGTCGCCTCAAGCAGGCCCTCCTCCGGGCCAACCTCCGGCGGCACGTGACCACCTGACCGGCCCGTATCCTGGCGAAGGATGATCCGACTCGTGCTCGCCGCGTTCTTCGTGGCGTCGGCGGCCCCCGTGGCGCAGCAGGTGCCTCCGCCCACGCCGGTTCCGCCGGACGGCTCACCCTCGCCCTACCCGACGGCGCTGGACACGCCGGCGCCCTCGACGAAGCGGCCCCGCCTGGCCGCCGCCTCGGCCCTGTTGGCCGATCTCGACTCCGGCCGGGTCCTGTGGGAACGGAACGCCGACGAGCGGCGGCCGATCGCCAGCGTGACCAAGATCATGACCGGGCTCCTGGCCGTCGAGGCCACCGACCCCGACGAGGTCGTCACGGCCAGCCGGAACGCCGCCACTCAGACGGGCGCGGTGCTGGGCCTCGATGCGGGGGAGACCCAGCCCGTCCGAGAGCTGCTGATGGCGCTGCTGCTCCAGTCGGCGAACGACGCGGCGGTGGCCCTGGCCGAGCACGTTGGGGGGAGCGTGGAAGGGTTCGTCGAGGGGATGAACCGGCGAGCCCGCCGACTCGGCGGGCTCGACACCAGGTTCGCCAGCCCGAATGGGCTCGACGACACGGGCTACTCGAGCGCCCGCGACATCGCCGCCGTCACGGTCGAGGCGTTCCGGGACCCGACGTTCCGCGAGGTCGCGGCCACGAGGTTCCACAGGGTCCCTTCGCCGAACGGGGAGCCCCGCCGCATCCAGAACCGCAACGCGCTGCTGTGGCTGTATCCCGGCGCGATCGGGGTGAAGACCGGCTACACATCGGCTGCCGGGTTCTGCCTGGTGGCTGCGGCGGAGCGTGACGGCCTGGGGCTGGTGGCCGTGGTGCTGGGAGCCCCCTCCGCGCCGTGGTCCGATGCCGCGGAGATGCTGAACCACGGCTTCGAGACCTGGGATCGCTTCATCGTCGGCGCGGGCACCGAGCTCGAACCCCTCCCGGTCGGCGGTCGGGACGTCCCGATCCGCGCGGACGGGGAGCTCTCGCTCCTGGTCCGGCGGGGAGGGCCCGTCGACGTCGAGGTCCGGCCCGAGCCGGGGCTCACCCTGCCGCTGGCCGAGGGGGAGGCCGTCGGCGAGGTCGTCGTCCACCAGGACGGCGACGTCCTGGGGCGGGTCCCGGCCGTCGCCGAGGTCACGGTCTCCGGCGCCCAGCGCACGGCGCCGCAGGAGGACGAGCCATGGTGGGAGCGGGCCTGGGACGCCGTGGCCGGGTTCTTCGTCGAGGTGTGGCGGTCGATCTTCGGCGACTGAACGCACCGAACACACGCCAGCCCGTCCCGAGCCGCCTATGATCGGGGCGCGTGCAGGAGCAGGTCACCGTCCTCTACACGGCGGGCGACATCCGTGATCGGGTCCGGGCCCTGGGAGCGGGGATCACCCGGGAGTACGCGGGCCGTCAACCGGTCCTGATCTCGGTGCTGAAGGGCGGGGCCATGTTCCACGCGGACCTCCTCCGGGCCATCGACCTTCACGCCAGCGTGGACTTCATGTCGATCTCCGCGTACGGGGAAGGCAGCTCCGGCGTGGTCCGGATCATGAAGGACCTCGATCGGGACATCGGCGGGCGCGACGTCATCGTCGTCGAGGACATCGTCGACACGGGGCTGACCCTGACGTACCTTCTCTCGGCGCTGCGGGCTCGCGACCCGGCGTCGCTGGAGGTCTGCGCCCTGCTGGACAAGTCGGTCCGAAGGATCACCCCGATCGACATCCGGTATCGGGGGTTCGACTGTCCCGACCAGTTCGTGCTCGGCTACGGCCTGGACTTCGACGAGATCTACCGGAACCTCCCGTTCATCGTGGCCGTGAAAGACGTCGGCGCGCTGTCCCGGAACCCGGCCGCGTTCGTCTCGCTCCTGGGGCCGGACGGCAACGCGTACCGCTGAACCGGGCCAGGCGGATTCGGTTGCCGGGTTCAGGGGGAGGGGATACATTCGAAGCATGATCGAGATGAACCTGGTCGGCGTCCGGGTGGAGCTCCCCGGCAACCAGCCCATCGTCCTGCTGAAGGAGAGCGAGGGCGAGCGCTACCTGCCGATCTGGATCGGAACCTCCGAGGCCACGGCGATCGCGTTCGCGCTCCAGGGCGTGCCGACCCAGCGGCCCATGACCCACGACCTCATGAAGAACATCCTCGAGGAGCTCGCCGTGAGCGTCGAACGGATCCTGATCACCGAGCTTCGCGACGGCACCTTCTACGCCGTGATCCAGATGGCCCGGAACGGGACCTCCTTCGAGATCTCCTCGCGGCCGTCTGACGCCATCGCTCTGGCGGTCCGGCTGGGAGTGCCGATCTTCGCCCACGAGGACGTCCTCGGCGAGGCCAGCATCGTGATCCGGGAGGACGAGGAGCAGGAGCAGGAGGTCCAGCGCTTCCGCGAGTTCCTCGAGAACGTGCGCCCCGAGGACTTCGAGGAGGGGGCCACGGAGGCCTGATCCCCCGGTCGTTGACACCCCGAGGCCCCGGGGGTACCCTGGCCCACGCTCACGTAATTACAGGGGTGCGAACATGGCTGAAGACGAGGGGTTCCGAGCGCCCGACGTCGCAAAGATCGTCGGGATCTCGTATCGCCAGCTGGACTACTGGGCCCGAACGGGCCTGGTCACGCCGAGCGTCAAGGATGCCGGGGGATCGGGGACCCAGCGGGAGTACTCGTTCCGGGACATCGTCCTGCTCCGGGCGATCAAGAACCTCCTCGACACCGGGGTGAACCTCCAGCGGATCCGCAAGGCCATCGACTTCCTGCGGGGTCACCTCAAGAAGCCGCCCGCCGGACTGACCTTGCTCTCCGATGGGAACAAGATCTACGCATGCGAGTCGCCGAACGAGGTGATGGACCTCCTCCAGCGCGGCCAGGGCGTGTTCGGGATCGCCGTGGACAAGGTATGGAGCGACGTCGAGGGCTCGGTGAAGAAGACGGTCAGGGCGGCCGCGCGGGCCGGAGGGGCGTGAGGGCCGCACTCGAGGCAACAGAGCCGCTCAAGAGCGACGCCACGTCCTTCGCCCATGCCAGCGAGCGCCAGTTCGCCCGGCTCCTCGACTTCTACCAGATCGATTGGGAGTATGAGCCCAGGTCCTTCGACCTCGAGTGGGATCGCGAGGGCAAGGTCACCCAGCAGTTCACTCCGGACTTCTACCTCCCTGCCTACGACCTGTACATCGAGATCACCACGATGAACCAGAAGCTGGTGACCAGGAAGAACCGGAAAGTCCGGCGCCTCCAGGAGCTGTACCCGGAGATCAACTGCAAGATCTTCTATCAGCGAGACTATCTGTCGCTGGTCACGAAGTACGGGCTGGAAGACCGTCGATCGCCGGAACCGGCCTAGGCGGTAGGATGCCCGCCGAGTGACCGGCCTCCGCTTCGCCCCCCACACCGAGGACGACGTCTTGGCCATGCTGGAGGCCCTGGGGCTGTCCTCGACCGACGACCTGTACCGGCACATCCCCTCGCAGGTCCTCCTGGACCGGCCCCTCGACATCCCCGACGGCGTCTCCGAGATGGAGCTGGTGGCCGATCTGTCGGCCCTGGCGGCTCGGAACCGGCACGCCGACGACCTCGTGTGCTTCGCCGGCGGTGGGGCGTACGACCACTACGTACCCGCGGCCGTGTGGGCCCTGGCCGGCCGGTCCGAGCTCCAGACCTCGTACACGCCCTACCAGCCCGAGCTGTCCCAGGGCGTGCTCCAGGCCCTGTTCGAGTACCAGTCGATGATCTGCGACCTCACCGGCCTGGAGGTCAGCAACGCCTCGTTGTATGACGGGGCCACGGCCGTGGTCGAAGCGGTGAACCTGGCCCGGGCTGCCACCGGCCGGAACCGGGTCCTGGTCGCCGACACGGTCGACCCTCGATACATCGAGGCGCTCAGGACCTATGGCCGCGGGGCGGGGTACGAGCCTGAGCTGTTGCCCTCTCGGGGCGGCCGGGCGGTGGTTCCGGTGGTGGGGGAGGTGGCGTGCGTGGTGCTCCAGCACCCAAACGCGTACGGGGTCCTGGAGCGGGCCCGCGACGTGTTCGCGGCCGCCCGGGCGGCCGGGGCCCGGTCCATCCAGGTGTTCGATCCGCTGTCGCTCGGTGTGCTGGCTCCGCCGGGTGAGCTCGGCGTGGACATCGCCGTGGCCGAGGGGCAGGTCCTCGGCAACCATCTCGCGTACGGCGGGCCGTACCTCGGCGTGATCGCCGCCGGGATGCAGGACGTCCGACGGATGCCGGGACGGATCGTCGGCGAGACCGTGGACGTCGACGGTCGGCCGGGATACGTCCTCACGCTGCAGGCTCGTGAGCAGCACATCCGCCGGGAGAAGGCCACCTCGAACATCTGCACGAACCAGACCC
>OCZV010000201.1_pt1 | contig 22187 bp, 21 predicted proteins | sample 1539051 | NCBI WGS metagenome assembly OCZV01 (sample SAMEA3113581, study PRJEB22503) | soil metagenome
TCTCGTCGTCGGCGTCGTCGTACTCGGGCCGGTCGAGGTCGAAGTGCTGGTCGTCCAAGGCGTGGGTCAGCTCGTGGGCGATGGTGGTGCGGACATAGGGCGACAGCGCCGTGCCCCGCACGACCAGCTCGTCGGTCTCGGGGTCGTAGAAGCCGACGACCCCGGCACCCAGCAGCGTGCGCATCGACTCCACCAGGTCGATGTCGGCCTCGACCAGCCCGAACGCCTTCAACAGCGCCTCGGTCTGACGCAACTCGTCGACACCCTCGTCGAAGTCCTCGAGCAGGCGCCGCTGGAAGTCCCCCTCGCCGGCCAGCTCGACCACCACCGGCTCGGTGAACGTCAGGCCGCGCTCGCGCTCGACCACCGCGCTGATCTCGTCGACCGCGGCCCGCAGGTCCGACTCGCTGGCCGGCGGTAGCGACTCCGTGGGGGAGGTGTCCTCGTCGTCGGAGCCCCCCTCGCCGGAGCCGTCCGATGGCGACGACAGCGGATCACGATCGGACTCGTCGATCGACGTCCAGGCGGCGGCGACCGACGCCGCGAGCAGGGCCACGATGACCACCGCCCCCGCGACCGCGACCCACAATCGGCGCCGCGGCGGGACCCACTCGAGCTCTTGGTCGGACATGGCCCTAGGCACCGTAGCGGCCCGGTCTGTTGCCCCGTTTCGCGCGGACACGCCCGGGGAACCGCGTGGTTGGCGCATCGCGCCCACAGCCCACCCGACGAGGAGGCGCGGCATGTCCCGTCCCGACGACCATGAGGCCGAAGAGTCCGACGAGGAGCGTGCCGAAGAGATCGCCGAGGAGGTGGCCGAGGAGAACCCCGATCCCGTCACCTACCGCGAGGCGCTGGAGGGCGAGCTCGAGGACGAAGGCCTGTCCGAGGAGGGCGGCCAGATCGGCGAGCACATCGAGTGACGCAACCGGCCGGCTCGACCCGGCAGACCGGTCGGCTCGTCAGGTGCACGCCTCCAGCTCTCGCTCGATGGCAGCGGCGAGCGTATCGGCGTCGTGGGACCCCTGATGGCGTCTGCCATTGATGAAGAAGGCCGGCGTGCCCGCGGCGCCGCTGGCGTCGGCGCTGGCGACGTCGCGGTGGATCCGGAGGGCGTGGCGCCGCGACCGGACGTCGTCGGCGAAGCGCTCGACGTCGAGACCGAGCTCGCCCGCGTAGCGGACCAAGTCCGGGTAGATGAGCGAGACACCCTCGGGCATGAGTACGTCGTGCATGTCCCAGAACCTGCCCTGAGCGGCCGCAGCCTCGGCGGCTTCGGCCGCGGTGGCGGCGTGCTCGTGGACGTCCACCAGGGGCAGGTGCCGGAACACGAACCGCAGGTCCCCGCCGAACCTGCGGACCAGCTCGCGCACGACCGGCTCCGCCCGCCCGCAGTAGGGGCACTCGAAGTCGCCGTACTCCACCAGCGTGACGGGGGCGTCGAGCGGGCCGCGGATGTGGTCCACCTCGGGGTCGACGTCCGCCGCGAGATCGACGATCGGCGGCGCCACCGCGCCCGCGGCCCCCGCCTTGCCGTCCCGCGGGAGCCGCCGGATGACCGTGAACGCGATCCAGGCGGCCAGCGAGGCGATGACCGAGGCGGCCAGGATGCCGAGCTTGGCCTCCTCGAGCTCCCGACCCGTGAACGTGATGTCGGCGATGAGCAGCGACACGGTGAACCCGATGCCGGCCACAGTGGCGGCTCCCACCAGCGGCGGCCAAGGCACGGTTCGCGGCAGGCCGCCGAGCCACGGCCGGGACGCCAGCCAGGTGGCTCCGAGGATCCCAACCGGCTTGCCCACCACCAGTCCCACGACGATGCCGATCACGATCGGCTCGGACGCCACCTCCCGCAGCACCTCGCCCTCCAGCTCCACGCCGGCGTTGGCGAGGGCGAACAGCGGCACGATCACGTAGCTCGTCCACGGGTGGAACAGGTGCTGGAGGCGCTCGTTGGGCGAGATGGTGAGGGTCAGCGTACGGCTGGCGGTGCGGGCGTACTCCGGCGTCGGCTCCTCGCGGAACAGCCGCCAGATGGTCCCGGCCTGTGACAGCTGCTGGCGGGAGGGCGGATAGGCGGTCGCCAGCAGGCCGACGGCCACGCCGGCGATGGTGGCGTGCACGCCCGACGCCAGCGTGGCCAGCCACATGCCGAGCCCGACGAGGAAGTACGGCACCCCGTGGCGCACCCCGGACGCCCGCAGCACGAGGACCACGCCGTACAGACCCACGGCCACACCGAGGGCGGCCAGCGACAGATCGTCGGTGTAGGCCAGTGCGATGACCGCCAACGCGACGATGTCGTCGACGATCACCAGGGTGAGCAGGAAGCTGCGCACCCGTGGCGCGGCGCCGCCGACCAGCGTGAGGATGCCGATGGCGAACGCCGTGTCGGTGCCCATGGCGATGCCCCAGCCCCGGGCCGAGGACTCGCCGGCGTTGACAGCGAGGTAGATGAGCGCCGGCGCCACCATGCCGCCGATCGCCGCCAGCACCGGCGTGGCCACCCGGCGCCGCTCCCGCAGCTCGCCCATGTCGAGCTCGCGCCGGATCTCCAGCCCGACGACGAAGAAGAAGAACGCCATGAGGCCGTCGTTGACCCAGTGGCGCAGGTCGAGCGCCAGCTCGTTGCTGCCGAAGCTGAGGGCCACCTCGGTGTCCCAGAACCGCTCGTAGCTACCCGACCACGGCGAGTTGGCCCACACGATCGCCGCCACGGTCGCGGCCAGCAGGATGGCGGCGCTGGCGTTCTCCGTGGCCACGAACTCGCGCACGGGTGCCAGGCGCCGGGTCCACGGCGTGACCTCGCGGGATCGATCGCCGTCGCCGGCATCTACCCGGGGCTCGTCCTCGATGGCCATCGGCGCCGCCATCCCTGGTCGTTGCGGCGCGGAGCGTACCGTCGGCGACCTCGCCCGGGACGCGTGCCGCGCCCCCCTACCTGGTCATGGGGTCGTCACCTCGTCGAAGTGCCGCTGTGCCGGTACTGCGAGCGCGGCATAGAGGTCGTGGAACAGCCGTACGGCCTGTGGTCGGTGTGGCGGACCGGGTACGACGTGCTCGGGTAGTTCGGGGTCGAGGAACGGGAACTGGCGGAACGCGTGGATGAGCCGGGTTCGCAGCAGCAACGCCCGGCGGTCGTCGAGGTGGTCCTGTACCGAGTCGAGTTGGTAGCGGCCGTACTCGTGCACGAACGCGCGGTAGCGCTCGGCCAGCTCCTCGAGATCCCAGACCCTCGTGATGAAAGCGCTGAAGTCCAAAGACGCCGCAGGGCGTGCGAGCATCAGCCCGGCGTGCTCGCGCACCCCGAGCTCGTCCAGCAGTGCGGTCACCTCGGGTGCGCGGTCATGCGGCGCGATCCAGGTGCCGTCCTGCACCGGGCCAAACCCAAGGAAGCGCAGTCGCCGAGTCAGCCGGGCCCGCTCCAGCCGCCGCGCGTCGGGGATCGTGTGCCAGAGCACGGTCCATTGATCGTGCTCCGGCACCGATGCACGTCCGAGCGAAAAGATGCGTCCGTCACCTTCGTGGAGCACGGCGGCACTTCGGGGCGTGATCGTGTAGTAGACGTGCCGCCCGTTTTTGGCCCTGCCCAGCATGTCCCGCGCCGCCAGCCGCGTCAGGGCCACCCGCGCCGCACCGGAGGAGAAGCCGAGCTCGCCGAGCAGCGTCACCAGTCCGCCCGACCACACCAGGCGGTCGCGTGGGTGCACGAACGCGCCGAACAGGGTCATCACGAGGTCCTGCGGCTTGCCCGCGACCTCTTGAGGCACGCCCGAAATCGTATTACACCTGAGTCAGGACAGCTGTAACCCATTGTGCAGCGAACGGGACGAAGGAGACCGGTTGCGGGTCGGCATCGGACTTCCGAACACCACGCCTGGCGCAGACGGCGCGCTCCTGCTCGAGTGGGCGCGGCGGGCGGACGCCGGGCCCTTCTCCAGCCTGGCCGTTCTGGACCGCGTGGCCTACGACAGCGTCGAGCCGTTGACTGCGCTGGCGGCGGCCGCGGCGGTCACCTCACGGGTCCGGCTGGCGACGATGGTCGTGATCGGCCCGCTGCGTAGCACCGCCCTGCTGGCCAAGCAGGCCGCCTCTGTTCATGCCATCGCCGGCGGGCGGCTCACGCTCGGCCTGGCCGTCGGGGCGCGATTGGACGACTACGAGGTCGCCGGCGTCGATCACCACCGCCGCGGTGCTCGCTTGTCCGAGCAGCTCGCCTACCTCCGGGGCGGCGACGGCGCCGCCCAGGGCATCGGCGACGGCCTCGAACTACTCGCGGGCGGGGCGAGTGGACCGGCGTTCGCCCGGATGGCGCGCTACACGGACGGCTACGCGCACGGCGGCGGGCCGCCACGCGCCTTCGCGGCGGCGGCGGTGAAGGCTCGGGCGGCGTGGAACGACTTCGGGCGGTCCGGGCAGCCGCAGCTGTGGGGGCAGGGCTACTTCGCCTTGGGCGACGCCGAGCGGGGCGCGGCGTACCTGCGTGATTACTACGCCTTCACGGGCGGGTTCGCCGAGAAGATCGCGGCCGGGAACCTCACCTCGGCACGGGCGATCAAGGACTTCGTCCGTGGGTACGAGACCGCAGGCTGTGACGAGCTCGTCCTGCTGCCCACGGTCGCCGACATCGACGAGGTCGATCGGTTGGCCGAGGTGATCGCGGGATGACCCGGACGTGAAGGTCTCGATCGTCGGTGCCGGTCCGGCCGGGCTCTACCTCGGCATCCTGCTGCGCAAGGCCGATCCGGCTCACGAGATCAGGATCATGGAGCGCAATCCCCCCGACGCGACATTCGGGTGGGGCGTGGTGTTCTCCGACGAGACGCTCGGTCAGTTGCGCGACGCCGACCTGCAGACCTACGTCGAGATCACCGACACGTTCGCGCGGTGGGACGCCGTCGACATCCGCTACCGAGGACGGCTACTGCGCTCGCGAGGCCACGCCTTCTCGGCGATCGCCCGCAAGCAGCTGCTCGCCATCCTGCAACGCCGCTGCGAGGAGCTGGGCGTCAAGCTCGAGTTCGGCGTGGAGATCGACGAGCCGGCGACGGTGCCGGGCGATCTCGTGGTGGCCGCCGACGGCGTGAACAGCGTGTTCCGCCGCCACTATGCCGATGAGCTCGGCAGCGTTGTGGAGCCGCAGGGCTGCAAGTACGTGTGGTTCGGCACCGACCTCGTGCTCGACGCCTTCAGGTTCATCTTCCGCGAGACCGACCACGGCCTGTTCCAGGTGCATGCGTACCCGTTCGACGAGCACGCCAGCACGTTCATCGTCGAGTGCCCGGAGCCGACCTGGCGACGGGCCAGCCTGGACGGGATGAGCGAGCCCGAGAGCATCGCCTTCTGCGAAGGCCTCTTCGCCGAGGACCTCGACGGGCACCGCCTGCTGTCCAACCGCTCGATCTGGCTCGACTTTCCCCGGGTGCGCAACCGGAGCTGGCACCACTGCAACGTCGTGCTGCTAGGCGACGCCGCCCACACCGCGCACTTCTCCATCGGCTCGGGGACCAAGCTCGCGATGGAGGACGCGATCGCGCTGGCGAACGCGTTCGCGCGCCACACCGACGTCGATGCTGCCCTCGTAGACTACGAGCTCGAGCGTCAACCGATCGTGGAACGGGTTCAGCAGGCTGCGGACGAGAGCGCTGCGTACTTCCAGCGGGTCGCGCACCATGCGCATCTCGAACCGATGCAGTTCGCGTTCAACCTGCTGACCCGCAGCGGGCGCATCAGCCACGCCAGTCTGGAGGTGCGCGATCCCGACTTCGTGCGGGTGCTCGACAGCTGGTTCCAGGGCGCCTCTCGGGCCGAGGCTCGGCGGATGGCCGTCGCGCCGCCGCCGTTGTTGGCGCCGTTGTCCATCGGCGGTCTCACCGTGCCCAACCGCATCGTCCGGGCGGCCGACCGCGATGCGCTGGACGCCGTCGCGCACGGCGGCACGGGCCTCGTGCTGACGGGGCTGGCTGCGGTCACCCGCGACGGCCGCACGTCACCGGACTGCCCAACCTTCCACGCCGACGAGCAGGCGAGCGAGTGGATGTCAATCGTCGAGGACGTGCACGACGCGGGAGCTCTCGTCATGATCCAGCTCGGACACGCGGGCCGCCGTGGTGCGACCCAGCCGCGTACGCGCGGTGTCGATCTCCCGTTGCGGACCGGTGGCTGGCCACTGCTGTCCGCCTCGCCGCTGCGCTACGGACCCTTCAGCCCCAAGCCGAAGGCCATGGACGATCAGGACATGGCACGACTGCGACACGCGTTCACTGCGGCCGCGTCGCGGGCGGCGCTCGCCGGCTTCGACGCGCTCGAGCTCGACATGGCGCACGGTTACCTCCTCGCGAGCTTCCTGTCCCCGCTGACGAATCGGCGCGACGACGGCTACGGCGGATCGCTGGGCAACCGGCTGCGCCTCCCGCTCGAGGTGCTCGACGACGTGCGCGCGGTGTGGCCGAGCGACCGGCTGCTCGGCGTCCGCCTGACGGTGACGGACTGGGCGCGCGGGGGGGTCGACATGGACGAGGGCGTCGAGGTCGCCCGGGCCCTGACCGAGCACGGCGCCGAGCTGATCCACGTCGAGGCGGGCCAAACCGTGCCCGAGGCCCAGCCCGAGTACCGCCGCGGCTTCCTCACCGCGCTGTCCGACCGCGTCCGCAGCGAAGCACGGGTGCCCACGCTCGTCGGCGGCTACCTGACCACACCCGACGAGGTGAACACGATCGTCGGCGCCGGACGCGCCGACCTGTGCCTGATCGAGCTGACCGAGACCGACCTCGACCGCCAGGTGGCGTCATGAGCCTGTACTTCACCGATCTGACCTCGCCCCAGGTGGAGGCGCTGCGTCGGGCCGCTCCCCCCACCGTCCTATTGCTCCCAGTCGGCGCCACCGAACCGCACGGTCCGCATGCGCCGCTGGCGACCGACTCGCTCATCTCCATGAGCATGTGCACGCGCGCCGCCCGTCGGCTCGTCGACGACCCCGATGTGCGTGCTCTCATCCTCCCCGCGCTGCCGTACGGCGTCACGCGCTACGCCGCCGCCTTCGCGGGCGCGGTGCACGTGGCGGCCGACACCCTGCACGCACTCGTCGTCGACATCTGCACGTCGCTGGTCGACCAATGTCTTGGTCACATCGTCATCGTCAACAACCACCTCGAGCCGGAGCACGTGGCGGCGTTGCGCCGGGTCGTAGCCACGCTGCGGGACACCCGTGCGGTCGACGTCGGCTACCTCGACCTGGTCCGGCGCCGCAACGCCGAGCGGCTCACCGCCGAGTTCCGCGCCGGAGAGTGCCACGCCGGGCGCTACGAGACCTCCCTCGTGTTGGCGGACCATCCCGAGCTGGTCGACCGGCCACGGCTCGGCCAGCTGCCGCCCGTCCCGGTGAACATGCCCGCGGCCATAGCCGAAGGCCGCACCGACTTCGCCGCCATGGGCATGCACGACGCGTACTGCGGTGCGCCAGCCGATGCGACGGCAGAAGAAGGCGAGGCGACCCTGGCCACGCTCACCGACATGCTGATCGAGGTCGTCCGCGACGTGGCGCTCCGGAGCTGAACGGGAGGTGTGGTGCTGCGGTACCGAGACATCCCGCAACGGTTCAACGTGGCCAGTTGGTTCGTGGACCGCAACCTCGAGGTCGGTCGAGGCGACCGCACGGCGCTGCTCGTGGGTGACAGGACGACGACCTACGCCGAGCTGGCCACGCTGACCAACAAGGTGGGCAACGTGCTGCACGAGCTCGGCGTGCGGCGACAGCACCGCGTGCTGCTCGCGCTGAGCGACGGCGTGGACTTCGTGGCCACGTGGTACGGGGCGCAGAAGCTCGGTGCCGTGACCGCCGAGGTCTACACGTACCTGCAGCCCAAGGACTACGCCTACTACCTGAACTACACCGAAGCCGAGGTCGTCGTCGTGGACGGCGTCACCCTCGAGGCGATGCGGGAGGCGGCGGCCGGCAGCCTCTACCCGCGTCACCTGCTCGTCGTCGGCGTCGCCGAGGACGATCTCCGGTCCGGCGAGCACAGCTTCGAGACCCTCGTCGCCCAGGCCCCGGCGACCCTGGAGCCGGCGCCGACGACGCGCGACGACGTCGCCATCTGGAAGTTCACGACGGGCAGCACGGGTGAGCCGAAGGCGTGCGTGCACCCCACGCACAGTCCGCTGCTGAGCTTCGACTGGTACGCCCGCGGGGTCCTCGACATCGGTGAGGACGACCAGGTGCTGCCCGTGCCGAAGCTGTTCTTCGGGTATGCGCGCGACCTTGCCGCGCTCTACCCGTTCGGTGTCGGCGCGGCCGGCATCGTCTTCCCCGAGCGCACGACCCCCGAGCGGATCTTCGGGCTGATCGCTCGCCATCGCCCGACCATCCTCGTCAACGTGCCAACCATGATGAGCGCGATGGTGGCCCATCCCGACGCCGCCGAGCAGGACCTCGGCTGCCTGCGCCTGTGCACGTCCGCGGGGGAGGCGCTACCTGCGGAGCTGCATCGCCGCTGGGACGAGACCTTCGGCGTCGAGGTGGTCGACGGCATCGGCTCGTCCGAGGCCTACCACATCTACATCTCCAACCGGCCCGGTCGGGGCCGGGCCGGCACCGTCGGGCAGGTGGTGCCCGGCTACCAGGCTCGCGTCATCGACGAGACGGGCGCCACGGTGCCCGACGGCGAGGTCGGCGTGCTCGAGGTCACCGGCGAGACCGTTGCGCGGGAGTACTGGAGAGCGCCCGAGCGCTCGGCGCTCACGTTCAAGGGCGACACGCTGGTCACCGGGGACCTGTTCGTCCGTGACGCCGACGGCTTCTTCTCCTACCGGGGCCGGGCCGACGACCTGCTCAAGGTCGGCGGCATCTGGGTGGCGCCCAGCGAGGTCGAGGCCTGCCTCATCGGCCACCCCGACGTGGTCGAATGCGCCGTCGCCGGTCACGAGCACCAGGGGCTCGTGCGCCCACGCGCCTATGTCGTCCCCAGAGCGGGCGCCGACGTCTCGGCGGAGTCGCTGATCGAGTTCGCGCGCCATGCGCTCTCGCCGCACAAGCGCCCCCGAGACGTGCGCTTCGTCGACGAGCTACCGAGGACCACCAACGGCAAGCTCGACCGGCGTGCCCTGCGCGAGATCGACAAGGCCAACCCGTGACCGGGCGGCTCGTGGTCGTGACCGGCGGTGGCAAGGGCATCGGCCGGGCGGTCGTCGAGCGCTTCGCCGCCCACGGCGACCGCGTCGTCGCCGTGGGCCGCGACCACGACGCCATCGAGGCAACTGCGGCCGCGTGTGGCGAAGCGGTGCGCGGCGAGATCTGCGACGTCACCGACGAGGCCGCGGTGGCCGGGCTGGTCGATCGCATCGATGCCGTCGACGTGCTCGTGAACAACGCAGGTGTCGCCGCCACCGCGCCGCTGCAACGTACGACCCTCGCGGACTGGCAGGCGCAGCTCGACGTCAACGCCACCGGTGCCTTCCTCTGCACGCGCGCCCTGGTGCCCGGCATGGTCGAGCGCGGCACCGGGCGGATCGTCATGGTGGCCTCGACCGCAGGTCGTGTGGGCTCCCGCTACACCGCCGGCTACACCGCGTCCAAGCACGCCGCCGTCGGGCTCATGCGCGCGGTGGCTGCCGAGGTGGCGGGCACCGGTGTCACCGCCAACGCCGTCTGTCCCACCTTCGTGCGCACCGACATGACCCGACGCTCGGTGCAACGGATCGCCGCCACCACCGGCCGCAGCGAGGCCGAGGCCGAGGCAGCACTGGTGGCCACCTCCCCGCTGGGTCGCCTGCTGGACCCGGAGGAGGTCGCCTTCGCCGTGGCCTTCCTCGCCGCGCCCGAAGCGGCGGCCATCAACGGTCAGATGCTCGTCCTCGACGGAGGAGGCACCCGATGAGCCCGTTTAGAGCCTCGCCCGGCTTCACCGAGCGCTGGGCGCACTTCGACCTCGACATCGCTGGCGGCGTGGCCACCGTGCGGTTGTCGCGGCCGGACAAGCTCAACGCCCTCACCTTCGATACCTATGCGGACCTTCGTGACCTCCTCGGCGAGCTGCCCCACCGCGGCGATGTGCGCGTGCTGGTGGTGACGGGCAGCGGACGAGCCTTCTGCTCGGGCGGCGACGTCGACGAGATCATCGGCGAGCTCCAGAACATGGGCGCCGCGGAGCTGCTGGAGTTCACCCGCATGACCGGTGCGGTGACCAAGGCGCTGCGCGAATGCCCGCTCCCGGTGATCGCCGCGGTCAACGGTGTGGCAGCGGGCGCCGGTGCGGTCGTCGCCCTGGCCTGCGACTTCCGTCTCCTCTCCAGCTCGGCCTCGTTCGCGTTCCTCTTCACCAGAGTTGGGCTGGCCGGAGCGGACATGGGCGCGGCGTACCTGTTGCCCCGCTTGATCGGCTTCGGCCGGGCGACAGAGCTGCTCATGGTCGGAGACCGGATCGACGCGCCGCGGGCATTGGCGATCGGGCTCGCCACCGACGTCGTCGACGACGCGAAGCTGCCCGAGGCGACGGCCAAGCTGGCGCGTCGCCTCGCCGACGGCCCCGCGTTCGCGTACTCGGCGACGAAGCTGCTGTTGACCCGCGAGCTCGACGCCGACCTCGCCAGCGCCATCGAGATGGACGCGACGACCCAGGCGCTGCTGATGACGAGCCAGGATCATGCCGAGTTCTACGCCGCCTGGCGCCACGGCCGCGACGCCAACTGGACCGGGCGATGAACCCCCACCGCATCGTGACGGCCCCCGGGCTCGCCGAGCCGCGCGGCTACGCCCACGCCGTGGTGGCCGAGCCCGGCCGCCTCGTGCATCTCGGCGGTCAGACCGCGCAGGGTTCCGACGGCACCATCCGCGGCCGCACGATCGTCGAGCAGTTCGACGTCGCGGCTGGCAACCTCGTCGCAGCGCTGGCTGCCGCCGGCGGGAGGCCGGAACACGTCGTTTCCTTGACCATCTATGTCACCGACGTCACCGAGTACCGCGCGTCGCTCGGCGACCTCGGCCGCGTCTACCGCCGACACCTCGGGCGTCACTATCCGGCGATGGCCCTGTTGGGCGTGAACGCGCTGTTCGACGACTCCGCCAAGGTCGAGCTCGTCGGTGTCGCCGTCCTTCCCATCCGGTAGGTGAGCGGTCGTAACGACGCGTGGCCCCGGGCGCCGGTCACAGCCGTCGACCGATGGCGTCGCCTTCGTCTCTGAACGCGTCACATTCGGACCGGCGGCGTCGCCGCGCGGCGGTGCTACCTTGCGATGGCGGAGAGCCAACAGGGGAGGGGGAGCGATGAGTCCCAACGGCCGACGGTTCATCATCACCCGCCGCACCTTCTTGCAGGGGGTCGCGGCCACGGCGATCACACCGCCGCTGCTGAGCGCGTGCGGGGGCGACGAGGAGGAGGCGACGCCGACGACGGCAGCCCCCGAGGAGGTGGGTGCGCCCGCCACCACGGTGCTCGAGGAGCCGGCATCAGCGTTGTCGGGCGACCTCCGCATCCTCATGTGGAGCCATTTCGTGCCCAGCCACGACGAATGGTTCGACGGGTTCGCCCGCGACTGGGGCCAGGCGGTCGGCGTGAACGTCACGGTCGACCACATCAACACCGCCGACGTCCCCGGCCAGATCACGTCCCAGATCGCGGCCGGGTCCGGTCACGACCTCATCCAGCACATCGCGGCGATTCCCCAGTTCGAGCCGAGCGTGCTCGATCTCAGCGACGTCGTGAGCGAGGCCGAGAGCCGGTACGGCGAGATGCTCGACCTGTGCCGGCTGTCGAGCTTCAACCCCAACACCGAGAAGTTCTTCGCCTACGCACCCGGCTGGGTACCCGACCCCGGCAACTTCCGCCGCTCGCTGTGGGAGCCGGTCGGCCTGCCCGACGGTCCCTCGACGTGGGACGAGCTGCTCGAGGGGGGTAGCGAGATCCGCAGCAGCCAGGGGATCCAGCTCGGCATCGGCATGTCCCAGGAGATCGACTCGAACATGGCCGGGCTGGCGCTGCTCTGGTCCTTCGGCGCCTCGGTCCAGGACGAGGATGAGAACGTCGTCATCAACTCGCCCGAAACGGTGGCCGCGGTCGAGTACATGGCAGACCTGTTCGGTGGCGCGATGACCGACGAGGTGTTCGCCTGGAACGCAGCGTCCAACAACCAGGGCCTCGTCGCCGGGTCGTTGTCGTACATCCTGAACTCGATCTCCGCGTACCGGACCGCCCAGGAGGAGAACCCGACGGTCGCCGACGACGTGTTCTTCGTGCCGGCGCTCGAAGGACCGGAGACTGCGCTGGCGGCCCAGCACGTGCTCTACAACTGGATCGTCCCCAACCACGCGGCCAACGCCGACGCGGCGAAGGAGTTCCTGCTGCACTACACCGCCAACTACGACCACGCGTGCTACAACTCGAAGCTGTACGACTTCCCGGCGTTCGTCGACCGGGTCCCGAACCTCGACCCCTGGGTGGCCGACGATCCGTTCGGCTCCACGCCCTCCGACAAGCTGGCGTTCCTGACCTTCGACGACGCCGTGACGTGGACGACCAACATCGGGCACCCCGGGCCGACCAACCCCGCCATCGGCGAGACGTTCGGCACCAACATCATCCCCAACATGCTGGCCGCGGTGGCGCGCGGGGAGATGAACCCGGAGGAGTCCGTGGCGGACGCCGAAGCCCAGATCCAGGGCATCTTCGAGCGCTGGCGCGGCCAGGGCCTGGTCGGCGGGACGCGCTGAGCGCCGGCACCCCGTGGCTGTTGTCGTCGAGACGGTTGGCCTCACCAAGCTCTTCGCCGGCGGTGACCGGGCGGCGGTGGATCACGTCGACCTGGCCACCGAGGAGGGCGAGTACCTCGTCCTCCTCGGCCCGTCGGGGTGCGGCAAGACGACCTTGCTGCGGATGATCGCCGGTCTGGAGCAGCCCACCGAGGGTGAGGTCCGCATCGGCGACAACGTCGTGAACGGCCTGCCCCCGCGGGTTCGGCGCATCGCCATGGTGTTCCAGAGCTACGCGCTGTACCCGCACAAGACCGTCCGCCAGAACATCGAGTTCCCGCTGAAGGCCGAACGGATGGCGTCCGACAAACGGCGGGAACGAGCGGAATGGGCGGCCGAGCTGCTGGGGCTCACCCACCTGCTCGACCGCCGACCCCGGCAGCTCTCGGGTGGCGAGCGGCAACGCGTGGCATTGGCGCGCGCCCTGGTGCGCGAGCCGAGCGTCTTCCTGCTGGACGAACCACTGTCCAACCTCGATGCCAAGTTGCGGGCGGCCGCCCGGGACGACCTCAAGGACTTCCACAGGCAGGTGGGCACGACGACCATCTACGTCACCCACGACCAGGTCGAGGCCATGGGCATGGGCGACCGCATCGTCGTGATGCTCGACGGGCGGGTGCGCCAGGTCGGCCCGCCCCAGGCGGTCTACGAGCAGCCGGCCGACACATTCGTCGCCACGTTCCTCGGCGCGCCCCCGATGAACCTGATCCCCCGCGACGACGTGATCGTCGGTTTCCGCCCCGAGAAGGCGCTGCCCGCCGAGGTGCTGGGCGAGGGGTTGGACGGCCACTGGCGGTGGGCCCTCGAGGTGCACCGCATCGAGTACCTCTCCGGCGACCGCCACCTGCACGGGCTCGCCACCGGGCTGGGGAAACCGACGCCCGTGATCGTGCGGCTGCCCGCCACGGTGCTGACGCCGATCGAGGCGGGGACGACTCACGACTTCGTCGTCCGCGAGGCCGACCTCCGCTACTTCGACATCGTGACCGAACGGGCACATGAGGGCCGGGCCGGCTGACCGCGACGGGCTCCTCGCCCGGTTGATGCTGCTTCCGGCGATCGTCTACATCGTCGCGCTCGTCGCCGTGCCGTTCGTGGTGGCGATCGCCTACAGCTTCAGCGACGTCACGGCCGGCAACCCCAGCTACGACTGGGTGGGACTCGACAACTACCGGGCCAACTGGGACGACCCGGTCTTCAGGCGCTCGCTGTGGAACACCTTCTTCTTCACCGCCGCCACCATCGCGCTCACGGTTGTGCTGGCCAACATCGTCGCGCTCGTCCTCACCACGGACTTCCGGGGCAAGTGGGTCGTGCGCTTGCTCGTGCTGCTGCCGTGGACCACGCCGGCGGCTCTGGGCGCCATCGCGTGGGTGTTCATGCTCGACTCGTTGCTGAGCCCGATCGACTGGATCCTGCAGCAGCTCGGCCTCCTCGGGGACGGGCGCCACATGGTCTGGCTGGGCAAGTCCGGGCTCGCCAAGGGGTCGGTGATCGGCGTCCAGGTGTGGCGACTGGTGCCGCTGGCCGCGGTGATCATCATGGCCGGCCAGACCGCGATACCCGACGAGATCAACGACGCCGCGGCGGTGGACGGCGCCGGGTTCTGGCGGCGGCTGTGGGAGGTGACGCTGCCGCTGACACGGCCGGTGATCGCCGTGGCGGTGCTCTTCGGCGCCATCGTCACGTTCACCGACATGAGCGTGGTCCGCGTGCTCACCAACGGCGCGCCGGTCAACCAGACCCAGGTGCTCGCCAGCTGGGCCTACGTCAAGGGCATCGACGGGGGCAACCTGGCGCAGGGCGCCGCCGTGGCGGTGTTCCTGCTGCCGCTGCTGCTGGCGGCGACCGTCGCGATCCTGCGTGCCGTGCGGCGCTGGGAGGTGACGTGATGGTGGGCGCCCTCGCCCCTGCGGGCGCCGTCGATGGCGAGGCCCCCGGCGGCACGACGGTCGAGCAGCAGCGCCGGCGGGCCCAGCGGCGCCACGTGGTGTCGCGGATCACCCTGTACGTCGTCGCGATCATCGCCGCGCTCCTGGCCGCGTTCCCGTTCATCGTCGAAGGCATCATCACCTTCAAGCGCGACCAGGACCTCTTCGGTCCCGGGAACAACCCCTTCGTCTACAACCTCGATCCCACCACCGAGCACCTCGACTTCCTCTTCACCGACACCGGGTTCATGACCTTCGTGGGCAACACCCTGGTGGTCGGCGGGTGCGTCGTGGCCATCACACTGCTGCTCGCCCTGCCCGCGGCGTACAGCCTCGCCCGCCTGCCGCTGCGCTGGAGCGGCGCCCTCGGCATCACCATCTTCCTCGTGTACCTCATCCCGCCGTCGCTGCTGTTCGTGTCGTTCTCGAGGCTGGTCGCCAATCTCGACCTGCAGGACTCGAAGTGGGCCCTTGTCGTGCTCTACCCGACTATCACCGTGCCAGTGTCGGTGTGGCTGCTCCTCGGGTTCTTCAAGTCCATCCCCCGCGACATCGAGGAGCAGGCGATGGTCGACGGTTACAGCCGCCTCGCTGCGTTCTGGCGAGTGGCGGTGCCCTTGGCGTTCCCGGGGATCGTCGCGGTCGTGGTGTTCGCGTTCACGCTGTCCGCCCACGAGTTCCTCTACGCCAGCGCGTTCGTGTCGTCCAGCGCCGAGAAGACCGTGAGCGTCGGCATCCCCACTGAGCTGGTGCTCGGCGACGTCTTCCACTGGCAGGAGCTGCAGGCCGCCGCGCTGCTCGTGGCGCTGCCCATCGCCTTCGTCTTCAACCTGCTGCTAGAGCGGTTCGTGTCCGGCTTCACCATGGGAGCTGTCAAAGGCTGACACCACTGATCAACCGTCCACCCGCGGTGCGACCTCCTCGTCGAACCACTCCAGGTACTCCAACAGCTCGTACTGTGACCGGGTGGGCGGCAGCGGCACCGGCGTGCGGGTCACGCCCTGGGCGGCGAACGCCTTGAAGCCGTCGAGCAGCTGGTCGCGGTACGCCGACCGAGCCGCCGCCGAGGCGTCCGTGAACGGGATCGGCGGGTGGGCGCCGGCAGGTGGCTTGAGCCAGTAGAGGTCGAAGGAGTCCTCCTTGCCGGCGAACGCCGGTTGCTGGCGCAGGTAGTCGAACAACGGCGCCACCTCGTCGAAGTCGAAGTCCGTGGGGTTGGGCTGCCAGCCCTCGTATCGGGCGGCCCGGCGCAACGCCGGCTTGGAGTTTCCGCCCACGTAGATCGGTGGACGGGGCCGCTGCAGCGGCTTGGGCTCGAACGCCAGCCCCTCGATGTGGAACCAACGGCCGTGGTACGACGGCTCGTCCTCCCGCCACAGCACCTCGATGGCTTCGAGCATCTCGTCGGTGATCGCCCCCCGCTCCTCGAACGGCACGCCCAGGGCCTCGAACTCCCGCACGGCGTGGCCCACGCCCACCGACACGTTCAGCCGGCCGCCAGAGAGCACGTCGATGGTGGCCAGCGCCTTGGCCAGCGCCAGCGGGTGGTGGTAGGGCAGTACCAGCACGCTGGCGTCGAGCCGCACCCGCTCGGTAGCGCCGGCGACGAACGACAGCACGCTGAGGGCGTGGGTCCAGTAAGGGCCGAGCCGCGGGACCTCCTCGTACGGCATCGCGAAGTGCTCGGACGTGGTGATCGCGTTGTACCCGAGTTGGTCGACCGCCGTGGCGATCCGCTTCCACTCGCGGGGGCCGAGCGACCACGTCCACTCCGGCGTGGTGGGCAGGTGGTTGTTGCCGGGAAGGGCGATGTCGAACTTCATCTAGTCCTCGAGCTCGATCCGGCGGTGCGCCAGCTTCCACCCGTCGGCAGTACGCCGGAGCGTGTCGTGGTAGCGCCCCGTCAACGCCACCGACGGCGACGTGTCGGCCCCCTGAACGAACAGGAAGTAGGAGTGCGCGGTGGCCTCGTCGGAACCGTCGACCTCCACCCAGAGCGTGGTGTTGACGTGCCGAGTGTGGGTGCCGGGCCCTTGCCCGCCTACCTCGCGGCGACGGACCCGGTCCTGGCGGATGGCGGCGCTGCCCTGGATCGATCCCTCGGCGTAGTCCCAGACCGCGTCCTCGGTGAACAAGGACGTGTACTCGCCGAGGTCGCCGTAGTCGGCCAGGTGGGCGAGGCGCGCGACGAGGTTTCGGATCTGCCGTTCGTCCTCGTGCAACCGCTGCAGCTCGCTCTGGCTCTGATCGATCATGTCGTCTCTCCTCGACATGATGGCCCCCGGGGGGCGGACGGCGCCCGCCCCCCGACGGGACGGTGTGTCAGTCCACGTAGGAGTCGGAGAAAAGGACGACTCCGCTGTGGGTCTGCACGAGGCCGTGCACGTTGTCGTTCCAGGCCACCACCTGCTCGACCGCCGAGTACACGACCGCCGGAACCGTCTCGGTCCAGATCTCCTGCACGTCGGCCAGCGCGGCCTCCAGCTCCTCGTCGTTGGCCGCGGCCCTGACCGCCGCGAGGGCGGTGCCGAAGTCGGGCTCCCGGTAGCCCGTATAGAAGTTGGTAGGCCCCCACCAGCGGTTGAGGGACACGATCGGACTGCCGTCGTGCATGCTCGTCCCGCTGGTGCCAGCCGTGTAGTTGCCGGTGATGTACATCCGCTGGATCAGGTCCCCGATGGGGATGACCTCCACGTCGACCTGCATGCCGACCGCCTCGAGCAGGCCCTCCAGCGTGATGGCCGCCTCGGGATCGGTGTCAGAGGTCAGCAGCTCGAGGCTGCCGTCCCAGCCCGCGGCCGTGGCTTCCTCCACCAGCGCCCGGGCCCGGTCCGGGTCGTACTCGGGGCAGGCGGCGTCCGGTGCCACCGGCGACTCCGGGGGGATCACGCACGACGTCGGCGTGCCCGTGCCCCCATTGACGCGCTCGTCGATCACCTCGGGGTCGACGGCGGCGGCAATGGCCTGGCGGATCCTGACGTCGCCCGTCTCGGGATCGTTGAGGCCGTTGTTGATCATGACCATGCCGCCGATGGGGTTGACCTCCGAGAAGTGATCGAACTCGCCTTCCCGGATCTGGTCGATGATCTCGGGGTCGCGCTCCATCATCAGGTCGATCTCACCGAGCTCCAACGCGTCGAACGTGGCCTCCGCCGTGGGGATGTCGGTGACGCGGATGGTTTGGACGCAGACCGGCCCGCCCCAGTAGTCGTCCTTGGCCCGGAGCACGATCTCCTCGCCCGGCGCGAAGCGCTCGACCACGTATGGGCCCGCCCCGGCCCCCGGCGGCGGGTCCACGTGGAAGGCATCCCGACCCATCTGCTCGACCACCGCCGGATTGACGATGAGGCCGGCCATGTCGCCGAGCACGAACGGGAAGGTGCCCCAGGGTTCGGCCAGTGTGAACACCAGCGTGCGATCGTCGACCACCTCCATGCCGGTGACGGCCATCAGGTCGACGAACATGGTGGAGGCGTTGGCGGGGTCCTGGTGGCGGGCGATGTTCCAGCGCACGGCCTCGGCCGTTACCGGGTCGCCGTTGCCGAAGGTGACCCCCTCGCGCAGAGTCAGCGTCCACTGGCTGAAGTCGTCGTTGGGCTCGATCGACTCGGCCAACCACGGCTCGAACTCACGGGTCTCGGGGTTCCAGCGGACGAGCATGTCGTACACCGCCCCCAGCTCGATGCTGCCGGTGGTGCCGCTGCCGGTGGAGATCGTGGGATCGAACCCGGTGGTCATGAAGAAGGCGCCGAAGTTCAGCTCGCCGCCCATGCGTTCCTCCGTGCACTCGCCATCGTCGCCGCCGTCGGAGCCCTCGCCTCCCCCGTCGCCGGTGTCGGCCGCCGCGTCCGGCGCAGCCTCGTCGTCATCGTCGCCGCCGCATGCGGCGCCGAGCAGCGCAATCGCGACGAGGGCGGCGAGCCACCGCCGGCGCCTGTTCCCCACCCCTGTTGCCGCGCCCCCTGCCCCGGAGCGCGGCGCGTCCGGAAGTGCATGACCGCTCATGTGGGCCCCCCTCAATACAACGATGTCATGTATCGAGCAGCAGCCTACGCCAAACAAACGGCTGTTGTGGACACTCGCGCCTTCACTACAGAAGTGGTCCTTCGCTGGGACGACCAGTTCCGTACCGAGAACGCGTTAGACCATCGGGCATGGACCTGGGGATGACGTTGCCGACGATGTTGCCGCACGGCCGGGCCGAGGTGGTGGCCTGGTGCCGCGGCGTGGACGAGGGGCCGTGGGCGAGCCTGGCCGTCCCCGAGCGCATCACGTACACGTCCCACTCCTGGACGGTGCAGCTGGCGGCCGCGGCCGCCCTCACCGAGCGGGTGCGGCTGTGGACGACCGTCGTCGTCCTCCCCGCGCATCCCGCGGTGCAGGCGGCCAAGGACCTGGCCTCGGTCGATCGGCTATCGGACGGTCGGCTCACGGTGGGCGTCGGCGTCGGCGGGCGGGAGCACGACTACCGAGCCGTGGGCTCGCCGTTCACCCGGCGGTGGCAACGGATGGACGACGCGGTGGCGGCCATGCGGTCGGTGTGGGCCGGCGACCCGCCGTTCCCCGGTGCCGACCCGGTGGGCCCGCCGCCCCTCCAGGCCGGCGGCCCGCCGCTGGTCGCCGGGGTCATGGGACCGAAGGCGATGGCTCGAGCGGCCCGCTGGGCGGTCGGCGTGGACGACGGGTCGACCGTGACCGGTGTGAGTCGGGACGCCGTCGCCGCACTCGTCGAGCGGGTGCGGGCAGCCTGGCGGAACGCCGGTCGCACCGAGGCCCCTCACGTGTCGGCCAGTCTCTGGTATGCGCTGGGCGACGGCGCTGCCGACCGTCTCCGCCGCTACACGTACGAGTACATGCGGATCTTCGGCGACGTGATCGCAGCAGCCATGGCCGACGCCTGCACGGCGTCCAGTCCCGCCTCCCTGCGCGAGGCGGTGACAGCGGCGGCCGACGCCGGCTGCGACGAGCTGTTCCTGGTCCCCACCACCGCCGACGCGACCGAGCTCGACCGCACCCGGGACGCCCTCGGGCGCTGACCGGGCCGACCTCACCGACCGAGTCCCGTCCCCGCAACCCCGCCAGCGCCCCAGCCCTCCGCGCCAGCTTCGCCGACGCCGCTCAGGTGTTGGCGATGACCTCGTCGGCGAAGCGCTTGATCCAGTCGACGAAGTCGTCCTTGGTCCCCCGCAACCCGGCGGCGCTCGGGCCCGCCTGGCAGGTGGTCACGCCGAGCTCCTGGCACCGCCGAACGCTCTCGAGCGTCCCACCCATGCCGGCGATGACATCGAACTGCCGGTCGCTCCGGCCGGCCTCCTGGCGATGGCGCTCGATGACCTTCAGGTGGTCCCCCAGCTCGGCGAAGTCGGTCTCGTTCACGCCGGGGTTCTTCTCCCCGGTGTAGAGCGAGGCATGGATCTGGGCGTGGTGCACCCAGCCGTCGCCCAGTCGCCCGGCCCGCCGCAGCGCCCCGGGCGACGTCCCGCCGACGATGATCGGGATGCCCGCGTGCTTGCGGACCGGTTTGGGGAAGAAGCGCACCGGGGGGATGTCGTAGAACTTGCCGTGGAACTCGACGGGATCCTCGCTCCAGAGCGCCCGGATCAGCTCGATCATCTCGTCGGTGCGGCGGCCCCGGTTGGAGAACTCCTGGCCCACGATCTCGAACTCGTCCGACAGCCAGCCGACTCCGATGCCGAACAGGACCCGGCCGCCGGACAGGCGGTCGAGCGTGATGACGGCGCGGGCCACCGGGATCGGGTGGCGCAGGGGGAGGATGAAGACGCCGGTGCCGAGCTTGATCGTCTCGGTGCGGCTGGCCACCCCGGCGAGCACCACGAACGGGTCGAACGACGGCGTGTCGGCGTGCATGGGCGGGAAGCGGTCGGGGGTGTAGGAGTACTCGGGCGGCATCTCGACCGGGAAGATCAGGTGCTCGGGTACCCAGATCGAATCGAAGCCGTTGGCCTCGGCGGCCTGGGCCACTTCGGGGTAGTGGCGGGCACCGAGACCCGACAGGTTCGCCGCGAACTTCATGCTGACGCTCCCTCCTGCGTGACCTGTGCGAGGTCGAGCTCCACGCCCTCGGGCATGGGTTCTCGACTGTCGGCCATGAGCACCGGGCCCTTGCCCTCGACGGTCTTGAAGATGCGCCCGGTGCTCACCTCGGCTCCCGCTTCGACCAGGTCGGCGAGGAGCCGGGCGGGCACCTCGGGCTCGTGGGCCTCGGACGCGTCCAGTCCAGCCTGCGCGGCGGTCTGCTCCACCAGGACCGTGCGCGTGTAGGCGGGGTCCAGGGCGAACACCACGATGTTGTCGTCGGCGAGGTCCCGGGCCAGCAGCGTGGTCAGCCGGTTGAGGGCCGCCTTCGACGAGCCGTAGGTGATGCCCGGCACGGTGTACTCGCCGATGATCCCCGCCCCCGAAGTGACGTTGGCGATGACGCCACCACCGTTCGCCCGCATCGTGGGCACGAGCGCCTTGGACAGGATGAACGGTGCCGTGACGTTGACGGTGAACTGGCGCACGAAGTTCTTCAGGTCGAGCTCGTCGAGGTTGTGGTATGCCGCCCGTCCGAGGAACGCGGCGTTGTTGACCAGGACGTCGACCCTCCCGCGCCACCCCAGCGCCTGCTCGGCCAGCAGCTGCACCGAGTCGGTGTCAGTCAGATCGGCGGCGACGATGTGAGCCTGACGGCCCAGCGCCTGCACCTCGGCGGCCGTCTCCGACAGGGTGCCCGGCATCCCGGGGACAGATTCGCTGACCGTGCGGGCGGCGAGGATCACATCCGCCCCTCGGCGCGCGAGCTCCAGGGCGATCGCCCGCCCCACCCCCCGGCTCGCACCGGTCACGAGCGCAACCCGACCTTCGAGCTTCATCGATCCCTCCGCTCTCGGCGTTCCGGCGACCGTAACGTAGCGTTACGCCGGGAGGCGGCGCAGGTTTTGGCCGACCGTTTGGTCGGTGCCAGGCCTGATGGCCCTGACAAGGGAGGAACCATGTCCAACACCGACGTCGTTCGCGAGACGTTCAACGCTTACCGCGCGCAGGACCAGGACACTGCCGTTCGGCTGCTCGCCGACGACTTCGTGTTCACGAGCCCGCAGGACGATCACATCGACAAGGCTGCGTTCCTGGAGCGCTGCTTCCCGACGGCAGATCGCTTCGTGTCGCAGGAGATCCGCGAGCTGGTCGACGCGGGCGCCGACGGCGTCTTCATCATGTACGAATACGAGCTGAGGACGGGCGAGCGCTATCGCAACACGGAGTTCAGCACCGTGCGGGACGGGAAGATCGTTGAGACTCAGGTCTTCTTCGGCGGGCGGGCCTGACGCTCCTTGGTCGTAGCGAATCGCAGCCCGTGACCGCTCCGGCGTTCCGATGCGACGGAACCCGGCGCTGCCGAACGATGCTCCATGATCATGGACGGGGCCTCATGGTGGTGGTCGGCTTTGGAGGGTGCGGCCGTGGGGGGTGGTGACGATGAGGGTGGCGTCGGGGAGCAGTTTGGCGTCCCA
>OCZV010000202.1_pt1 | contig 22177 bp, 27 predicted proteins | sample 1539051 | NCBI WGS metagenome assembly OCZV01 (sample SAMEA3113581, study PRJEB22503) | soil metagenome
ACGCCACCGCCAAGGTCGCCGAGCACCTCGAGGACTGCCGGCGCTGCGGCCTCGAAGCCGCGATCTACCGCGAGATCAAGGCTGCCCTCGCGCGCCGAGCTCCGGTGTTGCCCGAGACCACCCTCGCCCGGCTCCGCCGTTTCGGCGACCAGCTCGCCACCGACGGGCCCCCGGAGGATCCCTCCGGCGACGGCCACGGCGACCCGAGCCGACGTGGGTGACCTGCTGTTGCCCCGCACCGACGCCGGGGCCCTGGCCCAAGCGGTGGGCGCCGCCGTCGCCTACACCGGGGCGTTGATCGCCGTGCGCCGTAACCGGGACCTGATGTGGTTCGTGGGCGGGCTCGCCACGCTGACCTTCGCCTGGTTCGCGCTCCGGACCGTCCACTGAACACCCGACCCCGGGCGCGACCCGTCGAGACTGGGAATGGCCACGTCACGCGCCGGGTTACCAGGGCGCAAGCTGTCACCAGGGGCTGCCCATGAGAGCTCGATGGATTGCTGGCGTCGTCGGGCTGGGATTGTTGGCTGCGGCGTGCGGTGGCGGCGACGACGACGACGCGTCCACGGCACCGGCGTCCACGGAGGCACGCGAGTCGGCGGCCGGCGGGACCGCCATCACCGTCGACCAGGCGGCGCCCAGCCCGGCCGAGGACGTGCCGTCCGCGCTGGACGACCCCGACGACGACAGCTTTCCCGAGCCGCTGATCAACACCGCAGACTTGCTGTCGGGTGGGCCGCCGCCGGACGGCATCCCTGCCATCGACAAGCCGAAGTTCCTGGCCCCCGACCAGGTCGACTTCGTCGAGGACCAAGAGCCGGTGATGGCCCTCGAGATCGGCGACGACGCCCGCGCCTACCCGCTGCAGGTCATGACCTGGCACGAGATCGTCAACGACACCGTCGACGGCGTGCCGGTGGCGGTCACCTACTGCCCGCTGTGCAACACCGCGATCGCCTACGACCGCCGGCTCGGCGACCGGGTCCTCGACTTCGGCACCTCGGGGATGCTGTACAACTCGGCACTGGTCATGTACGACCGCCAGACCGAGTCGCTGTGGAGCCACTTCACGGCCCAGGCCATCGTCGGGCACCTCGCCGGCCAGGAGCTCGACGTCTACCCGGTGGCCATCGTGGCGTGGGCCGACTGGCGGGACGCCCACCCCGACGGGCTGGTGCTCAGTCGCGACACGGGCCACGACCGTGACTATGGCCGGAATCCCTACCCGGGCTACGACGACATCGACTCGCCCGCCTTCCTGTTCGAGGGCGAGGTCGACGGCCGGCTCGCCGCCAAGGAACGGGTCATCGGCATCGAGCGCGACGGCGACGCCGTGGCCGTGCGGGCCGATGAGCTCGCCGAGGCCGGCGTGATCGAGGTCGAGGTCGGCGGCGACACGCTGATCGTGTGGCTCGATCCGGGCACCGCGTCGGCCCTCGACTCCCCGGCCCTCGCCGAAGGACGCGATGTCGGCGCCACCGGGGTGTTCGCCCCGGTGGTCGACGGCCGGGCGTTGACCTTCGAGCGAGCCGACGACGGCTTCCTGGACGACCAGACCGGCAGCCGCTGGAACGCGCTCGGAGACGCCGTGGAGGGCCCCCTCACGGGCCGCGCCCTGGAACCGGTGGTCCACGTGGACACGTTCTGGTTCGCCTGGGGGGCCTTCCAGCCCGACACCCGCATCGTCCCCTGATCTCGGGCGCTCAACCCGGTCGCCGTGGGTTGCTGGTATAGATGGTCGGCGCGTGCGCTCGCGCAACACGAACGAGGGCTGGGACGACTACCTGGCGGCGTTCCACACCGAACGGACGGGGATCACCGAGGCCGTCCTCGGTGCCGCCCCGGGTGACGATGGCCGCGAACCGTACGACTGGTTGGTCCAGGCCCTCCCCGGTGACGGCGTGATCGTCGACGTCGGCTGCGGCAGCGGGCCCCTCGCCGCCCGGACGCCCCGCCGCTGGATCGGGCTCGATCGCAACCCGGCCGAGCTGGGCCGGGCCGCACGGGCCGCACCCGGCCGGGTGGTCCGCGCCGATGCCGCCGCCGCCCCCGTGCGTGCCGGCGGCGCCGATGTCGTGATCTGCTCGATGGCGCTGATGCTCTTCGCCGATCCGACCGCCGCCGTCGGCGAGATGGCCCGCCTGCTGCGGGTGGGGGGCCTGTTCGTGGCCCTGGTCCCGGCGACCCGGCCGCTGACGATCCGGGATCGGGTCCGGTACGCCCGGCTGCTGGCGGCGCTCCGGCTCCGGCGCATGCCCTTCCGCCACCCCGGTGTGCTCGACGAACCCCGGTCGTTGCTGGCTCCGGCCGGGCTCGACCTGGTGAGCATGGAACGGCGGCGCTTCGCGTACCGGCTCGGCGACACCGACGCCGCCGTGCTGTGGATGCGCTCCCTGTACCTGCCCGGCCTCGGCGGCCGCCGGTGGCATGCCGTGCAGCAGGTCGCGCAGCGCTGGACCGGCTCGAGCATCGGGCTACCGCTGTGCCGCCTGGTCGCCGTCAAGCCCGCCTGAGCCCATAGCACGTCGGGGCGATTCCCGGCCGCGGTCAGCCAGCGAGGTCGCGCAGGGCGTCCTCGATGCCCCGGTGGAAGGTGGGATAGGCGTAGATCATCTGGCGGAGCCCCTCGGTCGGGACCTGGGCGTGCACGGCCAAGGTCAGGGCGCCGAGGACCTCGCCGCCCGCGGGGCCCATGGCCGTAGCGCCGACCAGCACGCCCCGCTCGGCGTCCTCGACCAGCTTGATGACGCCCTCGTTGCCGGCCCCGTGGATCCAGCCCCGAGCGGTGCGGGGCACCGCGCTCGTGCCGGTCCGCACCGCCAGTTCGGCCTCGCGGGCCTGGGCCTCGGTCCAGCCGACCGCCCCGATCTCGGGGTCGGTGAAGGTGACCCGGGGCAGCGCCTGGTAGTCGGCGGGCGTGTGCGGCCGGCCAAGGATGTCGGCCGCGGCGATCGCCGACTGGTACATGGCCACGTGGGTGAAGGCGCCCTTGCCGGTGACGTCGCCCACGGCCCACACGCCGTCGGTGACCCGCAGGTGCTCGTCGACCGGCACCCAGCGACGGGTTTCGTCGACGCCGACCGCGCCCAGCCCGACCGCGGGCAGGTCGGCTCGGCGCCCGGTGGCCACCAGCAGCTGGGCGGCGGCCAGGCGGGTGCCGTCCTCGAGGCCCACGGCGAGGCGGGCGCCGTCGCGGTGGACCCCCCTGACCCGGGCCGAGGTGCGCACCGCGACGCCCTCGGCTTCGAACACGTCGGCCAGCAGCCGCCCGGTCTCCGGCTCCTCGCCGGGTACCAGCCGGTCCAGCATCTCCACCACGGTCACCGCGACCCCGAAGCGGGCGAACACCTGGGCGAGCTCGACACCGACCGGGCCCCCGCCCAGCACGATCAGCGACGAGGGCAGCTCCTTGGCCTCGATCGCCTCGCGATTGGTCCAGTACGGCACTCCGGCCCGATCCCCACCCGCCGCTCCGTGGCGGCGTCGGCCTCCGCCCGACTCGTGGCCTAGGCCGGGGATGGGCGGGATGACGGCATGGGTGCCGGTGGCCACCACGATGCCCCGGTGGGCCTCGATCTCACGCTCACCGACGGCGACCCGGCCCGGTGCCAGGATCCGCCCCTCGCCGCGCAAGAACCGGCCGCCCTTGGCCTCGAACCGCTCGACCGCCACCCGGTCGTCCCAATCGTCGGTCGCTTCGTCACGGATGCGTTGGGCCAAGGGGGCCCAGTCGGGCCGCACCGTCGCGTCGCCGGCCATGCCCGGGATGCGGCGACCCTCGGCCAGCAGGTTGGCCGCCCGGATCATCATCTTCGACGGCACGCAGCCCCAGTACGGGCACTCGCCCCCCACCAACTGGCGCTCGACGCCCACCACGTCCAGGCCCGCCTCGGCCAGCCGGCCGGCGACGTCCTCGCCACCCGGGCCCATCCCGATCACCACCGCGTCTGCGCTCAACGTCTCACCCACCGGCGCTCCTTCGTCTGCGAACCGGGTCACCACCCGGGAACCCGCCTCGCGCCCCGTCGTGTTCCCCGGACAGGTCTCCGGGTTCTTAGGACTCGGTGAACTCCGGCCCGCCGCCATGGACCGGTTCCCGGATCGGGTGCACGCTCGCCGCGGCACGGACCTTTGTCCGGGTCCCACCCGAGTTGTCCAAGGAGGGGCGATGAAGCGCTTCCTGTTCGGTTTGACCGTTGTCCTCCTCGTCGGTGTGGTCGCTGTCCCCGCCGGCGCCGCGCCCCGGGATGGTGGGACGCGACGCTGGCAGGTCACCGTCGAGAACCTGACGCCCGCCGGGTCCCAGCCCCTGTCGCCACCGCTGGTGGCCGTCCACTCGCAACGGGCGGACGTCTGGAGCGTGGGCGCCATCGCCAACCATGGGGTGGCCGCCATCGCCGAAGACGCCAACAACGCCCCGCTGGAGGCCGCCCTGCCCCAGGTCCCCGGCGTCGAGACCGTCTTCACCGTGCCCGGCGGACCCATCCCCCCGGGCCAGGTCCGCAGCTTCGAGATGGAGACCCGGGGCCGCTTCGAGCGGCTGACACTGCTCACCATGCTGGTCAACACCAACGACGCATTCACAGGCCTGGACTCGCTGCGGGTCCACGGCAAGGGCGCGGTCATCGACACCATCGCCTACGACGCCGGCAGCGAGCGCAACAACGAGCTGGCCGGGTTCATCCCGGGGCCGTGCTGCAACAACCCGTTCGTGCGTGACCCCGAAGGCGCCCTGATCCGCCCCCACGACGGCATCACCGGCGTCGGGGACCTCGACCCCGCCGTCTACGGCTGGCCCGAGCCCGCGGCCCGGATCACCATCACCCCCGCCGGGTAGACAGCCGGGGTATGGAGATCGACTTCTCGCCGGATCGGTCGCTGTACCCGTTCGAGTCCCGCTGGTTCGCATCGTCCAAGGGGCGCATGCACTACATCGACGAAGGTGCGGGGGCGCCGCTGCTGCTCTGCCACGGGAACCCGACCTGGAGCTTCCTGTACCGGCACATCGTGCACGCGCTGCGCGACAGGTTCCGGTGCGTGGCGATCGACTACCTGGGGTTCGGGTTGTCGGACCGCCCCGAGGGCTACGGCTACACGGTCGAAGAACATGCCGGCGTCGTGGGCGAGCTCGTCGACGACCTCGCCCTCGAGGGCTTCGTCGTCATGGGCCAGGACTGGGGCGGGCCCATCGGCACCACGGTCGCGGTCGACCGGGCGGACCGGATCAGGGGGCTGGTGCTCGGCAACACCTGGTTCTGGCCCACCGAGTCGCTCAGCATGAAGGCCTTCAGCCGGGTCATGTCGAGCGGGCCGCTCCAGCGGATGATCCTCGAGCGCAACCTGTTCGTCGAGCGGCTCATGCCGGCCGCGATGGCCCGCAAGCTGACACCCGAGGAGATGGACCACTACCGCAAGGCCCAGCCCAGCCCCGAGGCCCGCCGAGGTGTCGCGGAGATGCCCCGCCAGATCCTCGCGGGCCGGCCGCTGTTGGAGCGGCTCGCCCGACAGGTGCCCGAGCGCCTCGGCGACAAGCCGGCCCTCCTGGTGTGGGGGATGAAGGACCTCGGGTTCCGGCCCAAGTCGTTCCTGCCGAGGGTTCGCTCGACGTTTGCCGACCATGATGTCGTCGAGCTGCCCCGGGCCAAGCACTACATCCAGGAAGACGCACCCGACCAGATCGCCGCCGCCATCGGGCGGCGGTTCGGCCCGTAGCGCGCCCCAGCTCAGCAGTGGGGCAGCGCCAACAGCCCGCCCACGACCTCCACGAGGTCGACACCCCTGACGTGCGGCGGGTCGAACGTCGGCGGGTAGCTGCCCTCGAGGCGCGACGCCCAGCCCCCGACCAATCCCGCACGAACGGCGCCGTGGACATCCCACGCGTGGACCGCCACCATCCCGAGCTGCTGTGGCTCCACGCCCAGGACCGCGGCCGCGTGACGGTAGGGGGCAGGCGCGGGCTTCCACACGCCGACCTCGTCCACACTGATAACACGGCCGACCAGCCCTTCGAGCCCCGCCGCCCGAAGTAGGCGCCCGGTGGTCTCGGCCGACCCGTTGGTCAGCGCCGCCGCCCCGATGGACTCCGCAGCCAGCCGCTCGAGCGCGGGGCGGACGTCCGCGTGGGGTATGAGCGACGAGAACGCATCCAGCACCCGGCCCCGCGCGCGGGCGTCAAGGCCAGGGGCCGCCGCCGTCAGCGCCTCGTGGGCAACCTGACCGAAGGGGGCGTACGTCCCGCTTGCTGCCAGCGCGAAGCCATCGCGCAAGAGCCGCCCGAAGAACACCTCGAGCGCCCGCGGCCCGGCACTCTCCTCCGCCAGAGCGCGACCCACCATCTCGAGCGAGAACATCGTCTCGACCACATCGAAGGCCACCACCCGTGGGCGCCGCGGCTGTGTCACGCGGGAGTTCTACCGCGTCACCCGGCGGTGAGCAGCTCCGGGTACCGCCGCTGGAGGTCCTCCCACAGGCTTGCCGGCGCGGCGAAGCGGTCGAACCGATGGAGGTCGCCGATGGCGACCACCTCGTCGGGCTGCTTGGCGACCGGCTCGATCCACACCCGCACCTGCTCCCGCCGATGCTCGGCCAGCGGCAGGTGATCGCGGCGCAGGATGCCCGGCGGCCTCGCTCGCCGCGACCTTGCGGCCGCAGCGGCACGGGTTGGCCGGATCGACCAGACCGCAGCGGTTGTCGATCACCTGTCGTAGCGTCCGGCGGGCGCGGGCGACGCGCTGGCGGAACGCCTCACGGGTGCACTCGAGAATCTCGGCCCCAGCGGGCTGCGTACCTGCTAGCGGATGTCGTCTGGGCTCCAGCCGCGGCGGATCTCGCCGCCGCCCAGGAAGATGAGAGACATCGCACCCCGGGAGTGTGACACCGGTTCACCAAATCGATGGCCTCAGGCGCCCGGGCTGCGGCCCCTTCCATGTCCGCCAGGTGATCGTCGATCAGAATTGACCGACCCGCCCAGTCGGCTGTTCCGCCCACCGGTCTGGGCGGTGTCACCCGTCTACGGCGTAGGCGCGGGCTTCGGTGAGCAGTGCCTGCCAGGTGACTTCGTCGCGCTCGGGGATCGACGCCCATTCCTTGAACGTTCGGCCGGCGGGCGCGAACGGCTGGGCGTCGCCGCCGTCGATGAGTTGAGCGACGCGTTCGCGGGGCAGCTTGACGATGAGGTCGCCGGTGCGGTGGTCGCAGGTGGCGAAGAACGTGCCGTTGATCCTGAGGCAAGGGAACTTCATGAGGGTGCCGATGCTCGTGGATGGTTCGGTGAGGAAGGGCTCGGCGATGTCCCAGAAGAAGGCGGTCTCGGGCGTCGGCGCTGGCGGTTGCATCGTGTGGTCTCCGTTCGGTTGGTCAGCCCTGCCAGGTGCCGAGGGTCAACTTCTCCAGTAGGGCGAGAGCGAGTGGGCGATCGCCGTCGATATGGAGGCGGCCGGATGTTTCAGCGTCGTGGAGGGTGAGGCCGGCGTTGAAGAGGTTGGTGAAGGTGACCGCGTCGGAGCTGATGGTGGCATCGGGGTGGCCGGGGGGTGTGGCGCTGGGTTCGAAGACGGTGGGTCCGATGGTCAGCCCGATGTCGTGGGGGTCGATCCGGAAGCGGTAGGTGGCCTCGAAGTCGACGCCCTTGGCGAGGACCCAGTGGCCGTTGCGGCGCATCTGCTCGAGGACGGCGTCGGTCGGGCCGGCGGGTGCGTTCTCGAAGAGGTAGGCGCCGAAGCGGCCGAGGCCGTTGAGGACCGGGAGGAGCATCTCGCAAGCCCGGGGGTCGAGCTCGTACACGACAGCGGGCGCGGGTGGCGGCAGCTCGCGCCGGGCCAGGATGCCGGCGGCCTGGAGGGTGCGGAGCCGTTTCGTGAGCAGGTTGGGCGAGACCTTGGGGTTGATGTTCTGCAGGTCGCTGAACCGCATCGGCGCGTGGGCGAGATCACGGAGCAGCAGCAGGGTCCAGCGGTCGCCGATGAGATCGAGAGCGACGGCGACCGGGCAGCCCTGCTCGTAGCTGTCACTCATCAGCCCACCCTCCGTACTTCACCATCGATAGTTGGCTCTTGACGATCGATAGCAAGGTCAACTACACAACTGATGGTGTCCACTATCGATAGTGTAGTTGCGGCCGTCGGGATCGCCGACTCGCCGTCCGCGGAGCCTTCGATCGAAGCCGATCATCTTGCCAAGCGCTACGGCGAGACGGTCGCCGTCGCGGACGTGAGCTTCGGAGTCGCTCCGGGGGAGATCTTCGGGTACCTGGGCCGCAACGGGTCGGGCAAGACGACCACGGTGCGGATGCTCACCACGTTGACCCGCCCCTCCTCAGGGGCCGCGCGCGTTGCGGGCGTCGACATCGCCCACGCCCGCCTCGTGCGCGAGCACATCGGTGTCACCATGCAGGACGCGGCGCTCGACGACGCGATGACCGGCGCCGAGCACCTCCGCTTCGTCGCTGGTCTCTCGGGCGCAACCCGTAGTGCGGCGCGGGCCCGGGCTGGCGAGCTCCTCGAGTTGGTGGGCTTGGGCCAGGTCGCCGGCGAGCGGATCGGCACCTACTCGGGTGGCATGAAGCGCCGCCTCGACATCGCCTCGGCGCTGGTGGGCCAGCCATCGGTGTTGTTCCTCGACGAACCCACGACCGGGCTCGATCCCCAGAGCCGCCGAGCAGTGTGGGACGAGATCCGCTCACTCCAGGCGTCCGGTGTCACGGTGTTCCTGACCACCCAGTACATCGAGGAGGCCGACCGGCTCGCCGGCCGGATCGCCATCGTCGATGCCGGCGCGATCATCGCCCAGGGCACCCCGGGGGAGCTGAAAGCGGCCCACGGACGAACCACGATCGCCTTCGAACACGACGGCGACGCCAACGCGATCAGCCAGGTCCTCGGTGGCACCGATGGGATCGAGATCGAGCTCAACGCCGATGGGCGCACGGTCGCGTGCCTCGACACGGCCACGAGCGGCGACGACAGCGCGCTGCGAGCACTGGATCGGATCAGGGCCGCTGGCGTCTCGCCAAGGCACCTGGCCGTGACCGAGACGAACCTCGAGGATGTGTTCGTTCGGCTGACCGGCACCGGCATCAACACCCCGACCGGCGCAACATCCAGCGAAGACGGACGATGAGCTCCTCGGCGTCGACTGGACGCGGCAGTCAGGGTGCGGCGCTGTCACTCGTGTTCCGCCGCCAAGCAGCGGCCGCGGGCCGCGACCCCGGCCCGTTCTTCGTATTGCCGGCGATGCCGGCGTTGTTGATGACCGTCGTCTTCACTGCGCTGTTCGACCGGATCAGCGAGGTACCGGGCTACGACGGCGGCGACTACGACGCCTTCCTGATCCCCGGTGTCGTCGTCCTGGTCGCCCTGCTCGGTGCGGGCGCCACCTCCACGAGCGTCGCGGCCGATCTCCGCTCGGGTTACTTCGACCGGCTCCGTCTCCTGCCGCCGCCGCCGGTGACGCAGTTGATCGGGCGGCTGCTGTTCGAGGCCGTGCGGCTGCTGCCCGGCACGGTCGCGGTGCTGGCCCTCGGGTTCCTGTTCGGCGGCCAGAACCGCAACGGTATGGCCGGCCTGGCGGCGGTGGTGGTGCTCGTGTGCCTCCTCGGCGTCGCCTACAGCGGGGTGTTCTACGCGGTCGCCATCAGGACCCAGGATCCGCAGACCCCGTTCCAGCTCCAGCCCCTCGGGCTGCCGCTCGCGTTCCTGTCCACCGCCCTGGTGCCCTTGGCGGTGATGCCGACGTGGGCCGAGACACTGGCCCGCTACAACCCGGTCACACCGGTCGTCGACGCCAGCCGCGGAGCCCTGCTCGGTGACCTGTGGTCACACGAGCTGCTGGTAGCACTCGCGGTGCTGGCCGGCGTCATCGTCGTGACCCAGGCGCTCGCGTGGCGGGCGCTGCACTCGCACCTCGCCGGGAGCTGACGATGCCCGCCCCGCGCCGTTTTGTCCGAGACATGGGTCTCGTCTTCACCCGCACCGCCAAGGAGGCCATCGGCAACGCCGGCCTGGCCTTCGTGGCCCCGACCCTCCTCGCCGTGTTCCTGATCGTCCTCTTCCAGGGCGTCTACGGGAAGATCGCGGACACGACCGGCTGGCCCGCCGACCAGTTCATCGACTGGGTCGCCCCGGGCGGCGTGCTGCTGAGCGTGTTCGTCGGTGCCGGCTACACCGCGGGCGGCCTGCTGCGTGACGCCGAGAGCGGCTACCTCGACCGAATCCGGCTACTCCCCGCCAACCCCGCCGCCGTGCTCGCCGGCAAGGTCGCCTTCGAAGCCGCCCGCGCCGTCGTGCCCGCCACCGGGGTGCTGCTCGTCGCCCTGGCCCTGGGCGCCGACAACCGCAACGGCATCCCCGGAGCGCTCGGCGTCGTCGCCATTGCCGTCGCGCTGTCGGTCGCCTGGAACGGCATCTTCTACCTATCCGCCCTCGCCACCAGGAACCACGCCGCCGTGCTCGGGCTCCAACCCCTGTTCATGCCGGTGATCATGTTCTCCACCTTCTGGGTGCCTGCCAGGTTCATGCCGGCCTGGTACGAGGCGGCCGCGACCTGGAACCCCTTCACCCCTACCCTCGACGCCGCGCGGTCGATCCTGCTCGGCACCGCCGATTGGGGCGCCCTCGGCGTCGGGCTGAGCGCGCTCGCCGCCCTCGCAGTCGTGACCTACGGCCTCGCCGGCCGCCACTACGCCACCGCTACCACCGCCGACTGACCAGCCCACGACACCGACCACCAATACGAGAGGACACACACGGGTTCACCATTCGTCTGGTACGACGTCACCGCCACAGCCGACGACGCCGACACCGTCTGCGAGTTCTACGTCGCGCTGCTCGGCTGGACCATCGGCCCCGACACCAACCCCGGCCCCTACAACGGCTGGATCACCGACGGCGACCAACCTTGGGCATCGGTCATCGAAGCCGGCGGCGCCACCGCGGGACGCTGGGTCCCCTACGTCCAGGTCGAGGACCTCGACACTGCGGTCGACAAGGCCACGGCGCTCGGCGCGACCGTCGTCGCCGGCAAGGCCGACGGGCCCGCCGGCACCGCGGTCACCATCGCCGACCCTGGCGGGGCCCTCCTCGCGCTGTGGACCCCGTTCGCCGACAAGACCTGACCAAGAGAACCTCCTCTGGCGGCCGGAGGTCGTGCAATCGGATGGGGGTCACGGCCGGTGATCAGATCTCCTTCGCCAGTCACCGAGCCACGCCCGGGTCTGGACGACTGCTGGTCGGCGATTGATCGGGGCGGCCGGGTCGTCGATCTCAGGGCGGAGGTTCGACGAGTCGGTAGCCGCCCGAGTCGAGCAGTGACCGGATGTGGGCGGCGACCGCAGCGGGTGCGGGAGCGTCGGGCACGCTCCGTAGCAGCCCGGCTGCATCGTAGAGTGCTTCCATCTCCGCGACCGCAGCGGCGATGTCGTCGGGGGAAGGTTCGTCGGCATCGGCAGGATCGACCCGACCGAGGGCAATCGCCGCCGGCACCCGCTTCCGGCAATGACACCGTGCTCGATCAGCGGCGACGAGCCCACAGTGCTCGGCGACGAACGTTCGCACGGCGGCCCGAGCCCGCGAGAGGCGCTTGCGGTACGCCGTCTCGGTGGTGTTGCAGATCCACGCACCCTCGGTCGACGACACGCCGAACACCTCGCCGAGCACGTAGGCGACCCGCAGCTGCCGGTCGAGGCAGGTCAGCAGCGCGAGCGTGCACCCGTGCTTCACCTCCCGGGCGAGGAGGTCGAGCTCCGGCGCGGCGTCCGGCGCGACGGGCGCGAGGCCGTCGAGGAGATCGTCCGCGAAAGCACCGAACGTCAACTCGAACCGCTCGACGGCGCTGCGTTTCCGGTCGAGCAGGTGGTTCACGGCGACGCGGTGGACCCAGGTGGTGAAGGCGGCCTCGCCGTTGAACGTCGACAGGCGGGTGAGCACCTTGACCAGGATCTCCTGGGTCGCGTCCAGAGCATCGTCGGCACCGCCAGTCATGCGCACGGCGAGGCGATGGATGTTGTCCCGCACCGCGAGGAGCAGCGCCTCGACAGCGTCCCGGTCGCCCTCCTGTGCGCGACGTACGAGCCCGGGAAGGGAGTCGGGGGTCACGGCTTGTCCACGACGACGAGCCAGCGCCCGTCGGGCTGTCGGCGCAGGACGTCGGCACTGCGCCCGCCCTGTCGCACCTCCGCGCCCTCGGGCGTCGTTCCGGTCATCGTCCACTCGTTCACGACGAGGGCGACGTCGCCGGCGTCGAGCACCTGGACCGTGTCGGTGATCATGCGAGGTCGAAGGGCGAGCAGGTCGGCCAACGCCGCTGCGATGGCGGCGTGACCTCGGGCGACGATACCGGGCTGCGGCTCGAACACTGCGGAGGGCTCGTACAGGGCGACGAGGCCGTCCAAATCGCGGGCGTGCACGAGGTCGGTGAACGTGCGCATCAGCGCCTCGGGAGTGGACGTGTCGATGTCGTTGGTGGTCATGCTTGGTTGGACGAGGGGTCGCGGGCGTTGTGACGGAGCATCTCGCCGGTGCCGCCTCGACCGGACACGCCGCCGACCTCCTGAGGGCGCCCGGCGAAACTCGTCGCGAGACTACGGAGCGGGGAACGGCTGGCTCACCAGCAGGCCAGGTCATGCCGTCCGCCACGAGGCAGACGTCGACGGTCTCTGAGCTGCCACGTCTAACGCGTGGTCTTCGACTTCTTCGCTTTGGGGGGCAGCGAGCTGATGTGTTCGAGCGCCTTGGTGATCCAGGGCTCGGCGTTCGCTGGTGCCGTACGCCACGAGGGCGGCAGTGCGACATAGCCACCCATGGGCCGCTCCTCCGGTCCGAAAGGCCCGGCGCCCTCTTCGCTGAGCAGTGCCTCTCGCTCGGGGTCAGGGAGCTTGATGCCGACGTCTGCGCCGAACAGGCCCATGAACATGTTGCCGTTCACGAACGCGCCGAGATTGCCGAACATCGGCTTGACCTCGACCCGGGGATCATCGGGCACCAACGAGTGGAAGAACTCCTTGTCCGCGTCGGTGGGCTTGGGCATCTCCACAATTGCACCTCCGGTGGATGGGTCAACGCTCCTGCACGTGAGTAACGAGCCAGCGGTGCAGCGGCGCGAGCGCGCTCCAGTGCTGGCCGAGCGTGGGCAGCAGGCGCTCGGGGTCCAGGGCCAGGTCGGCGGGTTCGTCGTGGTGGACGAACAGCGCGCTGTGGCGCAGGAAACGGGCTCCGGGTCCCTCGGCCGGATAGCCGGTCGGCACCCGTTTGTAGGTCTGGCCCTCGATCCGGTAGCCGGCCTTTTCGATGCTGTCGACGGCGCCGACCAGCTCGGCTCTGGTCTCGTCGTCGGTGACCGCGGCACGGAAGCGGCCCAGCACGGTCTTGTCGAAGCCATGGCTGCCGGCCCCGACACCGACCAGGTCGGGGGCGACGCGCACGAACAGCCCCGAGACCGCGGCCTTGCGGTCGCCTTCCCAGAACCAGAAGTCGAGGTGGTCCTTGTAGGGGCGCTTGTCGGCGCTGAAGCGGATGTCGCGGTTGATGCGGAAGATCGACCCCGACACCCGGGGCTCCGCTTGGATGCCCGGGACGATGGCGGCAAGGGAAGGGGCGACGGCGTCCACGAACGCCTTGGCCGCCTCCACGTACGCGCGCTGGTAGCGGGCGCGGTTGGCCTCGAACCAAACCTTGGTGTTGTCACGGCCCACCTCGCCGAGGAAGGCGAGCGTGTCGGACGGAAACGCGAACGACGTGCTCACCAGGGTCGGGTCGGGCCCGGGGTCGCCGCCAGCAGCCCGAACGGCGAGGCGGTCGAGGTAGTGGCCCCAGCCCTCGCGATGGGGATCGAGCGCCATGGGGGGCAGGCCGGCGTGGGTGAGCCGGACCAGGGTGCCGCCCCGGTCAGCCTCGAAGGTCACCTCGACGGTGCTGCTCCCCGGCGGAACCCCGAGGGCCTCGTTCTCCCAGCCCCAGGTGAGGACGATCCGCCGGTGAGGCTCGACGACGACGAACCGGCCGGTGGCATAGCCGTCGCCGCGCACGTTCATACGGAATGTCCCGCCCGGTCGCGGGTCGATCTCGGCCATGACCCCCTGCCACGAGAGCCACCGACTCCGGTCGCAAAAGAACGAGAACACCGTCTCCGGGGCGGCATCGATCCACCGCTCCACGGTCACAACGTCACCGTGATCACCGCAGCCTGCGTCGTGGCTCACGGCGGACCTCCTCGTCCTTGATGCGCTCGGCCTGCTGGGCCAGGGCCGCGAGGGTGTCGAGCTCACCGGCCCATAACGATTCGAGGTACGCGGCGAGCGGACCGAGCGCGTGGCGGTCAGCCCGGTAGTAGCGGCGGGTGCCCTCCCGGCGGACAGCGACCAGGCCGATCTCCCGCAGAACCGCCAGATGCTGGGACACGGCACCGAAGGTCACATCGAAATGACCGGCGATGTCGCCGGCCGTGCGCTCACGATCCCAGCACAGCCGCAAGATCTCCCGCCGCCGCGGCTCGGCCACCGCTCGCACCGCGTCCATGGCATAACTTTAGCTCGCACTGAAGCTTGACGACCGGCCACCGCCTCCCTAACTTCAGGCTTCACTAAAGAAACCTGCGGCTCTTCGAGGCGCGTCCTCGTGGGAGGCCCGATGTCCGAACTGACCGTCATCGCCACCGGCAAGGCCAAGCCCGGGATGGGCGACAAGCTCGAGCAGATCCTGCGGGGGTGCGTAGCTGCGACGCACGACGAGCCCGGCAACCTGCACTACAGCCTCCACCGCTCGGTAGAGGACCCCGATGTCGTCGTCGGCATCGAGCGTTGGACCTCACAGGAAGCGCTCGATGCCCACTTCGCCACCCCGCACATCAAGACCGTGATCGCCGAAACCGGTCCGATCCTGAGCGCGCCACCCGAGGTGCAGGTCTTCACGATGCTGCCCGAAGGCACCTCACCCAAGGGCCGCCTCTAGCGTCGCGTGCTGGCCGAAGGCCGGGCCGGCTTGCAACTCGTGGCGACCTACGTCGCACCCGGGTGAGCGGCAGGCCCCCCGCACGTTCACCCGGGTGAGCGGCCACGTGGTCCCGCGATCTAGATCACGTGGCGTTGGACGTCACGACGCGTCGAGACCTCGCGATCGATCGGCGCTGTTGCCCTTGTCGGACTCGTTCCGGAGGCCGAGGGGGAGGAGGAGCGCGAGCGCGATCGCGAGGTAGCCGCAGACGGCGACCACGGGCAGCGCGAGGGCGAGCAGGATCAGGACGACGTAGGCAGCGAGGCTTGGCGTCAGACGCTGGGCGAGGAGCTGCACTTCTTGGTCGTCGGCGTCGGGTCGGACCAATCGACGCCGGACGGCGTAGCGCCACATCGTCGACACGAGCACGGCCACGAGCAGAAGGTTGATCCCGAGGATCGTCGCGGCGACGCGCTCTGCGTCCTGTTCGTTGATGTGCTCGGCGACCAGTCCCGTGGGGAAAGGGAGGAACGACACGAGCATGAGGAGCAACAGGTTGAGTCGCACGAACACGGTGTCGACGCCGTGCAGGTAGTGGGTGATGGCGGTGTGCCGGACCCACGTCACACCGATGGTGGCGAAGCTGACGAGGTACGCGAGGTACGAGGGCCACTGATCCACGAACGCGTCGAGGAGGTCGTCGCCGGCATCGGACGGCACGGAGATCTCGAGCACGAGCAGCGTGATCGCGATCGCGAAGACGCCATCGCTGAAGGCTTCGAGCCGCCCGGTGCGCAGCGTGGCCACGGCAGCTGACTTCAGCGGCCGAAGTGCCGGCCCGTCAGATCGACATCGGCTTGGGGGTGTAGCCGGCGCTCATCGCGACGCCCTCCGGGATGCGCGGGTCGCGGGGGTAGCCGAGAATGGCGCCGATGACGCTGATGATCAGCGAGAACCGCTCGTCGTCGCTCATCTGCTCTTCGATCTCGCGGGCGCGGTCGTCCGGTGAGGTCGGCGGCATCTCGGGCTTGTCGATCGCCGTCATGCTGGGCCCCCTCAGCTCGCGTGGGTCCGACGGTCGCGACCGTACGTCGACGAGGGGTGAGAGCGGCCGCCCGCTCGCAGGTTCACCCTGGTGAATCCCCAGCGACCGACGGGCCCCACCCTGGCCGTGTGTGGATGCTCGACCGAGACGGCCAACCTACGGAGGCACAGACGATCTGGATGACCGGGCATGAAACCCTTCAGCTCGCCACTGACTCCCTGCCGAAAGGACGTCGGCGATGAACTGACCCCCCAGACGCGGAGCTTCTCAGCGGTCTCGGTCCTGCCACCCACGAAGGCGAGCCTTGCGCAGCGCCTCTCGCACGACATCGAGCCCGACGGCGTCGACGTGGGCGATGACGACCCGGTCCGCGGCGTCCATCGCCTCGTCAGGTGCCGGGTGGCCGCCGAGCCACAAGCCGTCGGGGTACCCGGACGCCTCGGTTGGGATGAACGCACCCCAGCGGCCGTCCCAGCCGGGGACCACGTGGGCGAACACGTAGCCGGTGGCGTCGCTGCCCTCCCAGCCGTCCCGGAATGCCTTAGGCGTCCAGGTCAGACCCACAGTGCGAACGTACGTTCGACCTTGCGAGTGTTCAAGGGCGATAGCGTGCCGCGGAATGTGCGGCCGGTACGCCTCCACCTCGCCCCCGCCCCGGCTCGCCGCCTACTTCGATGCCACGATCCGGGAGACCCTGGCCGAGCCCTCCTGGAACACTGCGCCGACCGACCCGGTGCACGCCGTCCTGGAGGCCGACGGCGAGCGGCGCCTCGACGTGCTTCGCTGGGGCCTGGTGCCCTGGTGGTCGAAGGACGCGCGGGGTGCGGCCAGGATGATCAACGCCCGGGCCGAGACCCTGGCGACCAAGCCGGCGTTCCGGGAGGCGTTCGAGAAGCGCCGGTGCATCATCCCGGCAGACGGGTTCTACGAATGGCAGCGTCTCGACGGCAAGACCAAGCAGCCGTACTTCATCCGCCGCACCGACGGCGACCCCATGGCGTTCGCCGGCGTCGGCGCCGTGTGGCGCACACCTGACGACCGACGCCTACGCACGTGCTCGATCGTCACGACCAAGGCCAACGACACGGTCGCCGCCCTCCACGACCGGATGCCCGTGATCCTGCCGCCGTCGGCGTGGGACGCCTGGCTGGACCCCGCCAGCACTGACACCACCACGCTCGCCCGCCTGCTCGTCCCGGCGCCCGCCGAACTCGTGACCGCCTACCGGGTCTCGCCGGCGGTGAACAGCGTGCGCAACAACGGGCCCGAGCTCATCGCCGAGGCAACCGATGACCCACCGGTGGGACCGTAGCTGACCCTCCGTTCTCCGGTGCCCGCAGAAGCCTTTGTCCACCGATCCGGGCGGTCCGGCGTCTGTACGGGAGACGAGGCAATCGGCGGAAGGCACCCTCATGCGGAAGTTCCTCACCATCTCGCTGGCAGCGGCGCTCCCGGTAATCCTGGCTGTGACCGTTCTCGCCGCGTGCGGCGGTACGGACGGTGCCACCGACACAGCTGCCCGGGCACCCGCAGAGGCCCGGGCACAGTCGGACAGGTCGGCGACCGGTGCATCGCCCAGCACGGGCGCACCCACAGCGACCACACGGGCCGGCACCGCGCAGGCCCCCCAGGCCGACACGTACGACGACGCGCACTTCGCCTGCCCAGAAGGCGAGCTGGACGACGTCATCGCCCTGCAGCAGGCGGTCGACGAGGGGCACCAACCCTGGCGGCTCTCCGCCCCGGACGTGGCCGTCGCATGCACCTTCGGCGCCCCGGACGCGCAGGTCGAGCCGTTCGGCACCAACCGCTTCCAGGTGAGCCAACCCAGTACCGGTCAGCGCGTCATCGTCGACCTGGCACAACCCCTTGGTCCCGGCACCATTTGGGTGGTCACCAGCGTGACGCCGTTGGGCGACGACGGGTCCACGACGACCGTCCCGTCTCCGGCCCCGACGATCACCGAGGTCAGGATCGACCCTGCACTCCCGCAGGAAGGCGCCTTCTACACGCTGCCGGCGGGAGCTGGGCAGGTTCGCTTCATGACCGCCGCCGACAACGCTGACCGGGTCCGCTACTTCCTCGTGCCCACGGGCACGGGCACCCGGGACCTGGCCGAGCAGATAGGTGAGGCCACCCGCAGCGAGGCCGACGGTCGCACCTGGTGGGTCTACGACTGGAGCTATCCCGACGAGGCCATGCTCGCCCACCTACTGGTCGAGGGATCAGGTCCGGGAGGCACCACCGAACAGACGCCCTTCGGCTTCTACCACGAAGGCTGACCCGACATCGGGCTCAGCCCTCGCCGCTCGGACATGACCCGGGCCAGCCACGACGCCGGGGCCGCCGCAGGACGGCCCTGACCAAAAGGTCTCCGCCCTCGGTTGGACCACGTCTCGATCGGCGGGGCTCGGGTTCCTCCCCTCGCCGGTCACCGACCCGGCGCCGTCGCCAGTTCGCTGACCGCGAGAACGAGCAGTGCGCGGCCGCCACGTCATCGGGACCCAGCAACTCGATCCCGGGCAACCAGGTGGTAGAGGGGTGCCTCCGCCTCGATGATCCGGTTGGCCTCGGATGTTCGGGCGTCGGGCGGGACGGGCAGATGACCGGTAACGCAACGGCCCGCCGACGCGGTCTCTGTGTGACGGCTCGACCGCCGCTGAGCCGTCTAGGGGAGCCGGGGGGTAGGCGAACGGCTGGGGTGAGGGCAGGCGTCCCCGGCTCCTCACGGAGCGGCACCCGGTCAGCACTGGGGTGCAGTGGCGGAGCGCGCCGGGACAGATCGGTTGCTGTTCGGGCGGCGACGAGCGACCGTCTGAGACAGTAGATGTCATGCGACGACTCTCATGCGCCGCGGCCGCGGCGGCGCTTGGCGTCCTGGGATATCGCCTCGTGGCGACGGGTGAGCTGACGTTGGACACGGGCATCGGGCGGCGAGTCCGGCCGCTCGGGCCGCTGTCGGTCACCATCGCCGCTCCCCGTGACACGGTCTTCGATGTGATCGCCGCGCCCTACCTTGACCGGACGCCGCGCGCCATGGCCGCCGAGCTCGAGGTGCTCGAGCGTGGCGGTGACATGGTTGTCGCCGCGCACCGGACGCCCATCGGGTGGGGGATGGTCACGACCACGGTCGAGTCCGTTCGCTTCGTCAGGCCGGCGGCCGTGTCGTTCCGGCTCTTGCGCGGGCCGGTACCCCATGTCGTCGAGCAGTTCGCCCTCGCCGAGGTCTCCGGTGGGACCCGGCTGGACTACACGGGTGAGCTCGCGACCGACTTCGGGTCACCAGGCGCCAGGTGGGGCGAGGTGGTGGCGCGTCGATGGGTTTCGACGGTGACCGGGTCGTTGGAGCGCATCCGCGTCGAGGCCGAGCGACGAGCGGCGGTCGGTCGCGGACGCTAAGTACGGGGGTGGGTTTCATACATGCGAACGGCGACCACGGCGCCGGAGGCGGCGGTAAGGGCGGCGACGACCCAGATGGCGGCCTCGATGCTGATGGCGTCGGCGATCACGCCGGCGAGCAGAGCGCCGACGGCGTAGCCGCCGTCGCGCCAGAGCCGGTAGACACCGACGGCGGAGGCCCGCCACTGGGGATGGGCCACGTCGCCGATGGCAGCGAGGAGCGTCGGATAGACCATCGCTGTGCCCACGCCGAGCAGCACGAGGGCACCGGCCCAGGGGGCGAATCCCGTGGAGATTGCAACCAGGGCGAGGGCGGCGGCCTGGGTCCACATCCCGGCGGTGATGAGCGACTTCCGGCCCCAGCGGTCCGACAGCGGCCCGGTGGCGATCTGGCCCAGCCCCCACACCGCCGGGTAGGTGGCGGCGAGCACGCCGATGGCTCGGACCGAGAGCCCGCCGGCGGCGAAGTAGAGCGGGAAAAGGGCCCAAGCCAGCCCGTCGTTGAGGTTGTTGACCAGCCCGGCCTGCGACGAGGCCGACAGCGCCCGCTCCCGGAAGCTGGTCAGCAGGAACACCTGCCGGGTGGGCATCGCAGAGTCGAGGCCCGCCGGGCGGGGGAGGTGGTTGCGGGCCTCGTGGTGGGCATGCCCCCGGGTCTCGTGCACGGCCAGCGTGGAGAGGCCAAGGGCCAGGCCTGCGTAGGCGAGGCCGAGGAGGAACGGCCCGGGGCGCAGACCCCACTCCGCGGCGATGACCCCCGTCGCGACCGCGGTGATGGCCACGGCGCCGTAGCCGGCGGCCTCGTTGAGGCCCATGGCGAGGCCGCGGCGGGCGGGGCCGGCGAGGTCGATCTTCATGATCACGGTGGTCGACCAGGTGAGGCCCTGGTTGATGCCGAGCAGCACATTGGCGGCCACGACCCAGCCCCAGGTGGGTGCCCAGATGATGATCAGAGGCACGGGCAGCCCGACGAGCCAGCCGGCGACCAGCACCGGTTTCCGGCCGTAGCGGTCCGACAGCATGCCGGCGAAGAAGTTGGTGGCGGCCTTGACGACACCGAAGGCCGCCACGAACGACACGGTGAAGGTCAGGTCGGTCAGCCCGAACTCATCCTGGGCCAGCAGGGGCAGCACCGTTCGCTCCTGGCCGACCATCCCGCCGACCAGGGCGTTGACCGCGACCAGCAGGACGAACTGGGGAAGGTTCTCCCGTAGGCCCAACCGCACCGGCCGGCCGTGGGGGCGGTCGGTGGCGGGTTCGACCGCGCTGGTCATCGCCAGGCGAGGGGTTCGCCGGTCACCGACGCCCAGTCGTCCGGGCCCCCGGCCAGCACTGCGACGTCCCGGTGACCGGCTGCGGCCAGGAGGCTGGTCGCGGTGGCGGCGCGCTCGCCGTGACCGCACATGACCACGAGCGGCCCGGCCGGCACGTCTGCCAGCCGGTGGGGGAGGGCGCCGAGCTCGACGTGGACGGCGCCGGGGACGTGGCCGGCGGCATGCTCGCTCGCTTGGCGCACGTCGAGGACCGCTCGGCCGTCGAGCTGGGAGGCGTCTACCACCGGGACCGTGCCGGCCTCACCGCCGGCCGCGCGCCACGCCGCCACGCCGCCGGCCAGCTCGCCTGCCAGGTTCTCGTAACCGATGTTGAGGCACTGGCGGACGATCTCCCGGCGGTCCTGGTAGTCGCCGGCCACGAACACCAGCGGGGTGGCCGGGTCGGGGACCAGCCAGCCGAGCCACGAGGCGAACTGGGGCCGCAGCGTGTTGGCCAGCGAACCGGCCACGTGCCCGGCCCCGAACTCGGCGACCGGGCGGACGTCGACGATCGCTGCGCCCCCGTCGCGGAGGGCGGCCACGTCGTCCGCGCCGAGTGGGGCGAGGCCTCGGGGCTCGCCGAGCACCCGGGGCCCGCGCTGGTTCACCGCCCGCAACCGAAGGAAGTAGGGCGGGTACGTCCCGAGGCTGTCGAGGACCCGGTGGACGAAGGCGTCCTCGTCCGGCGCGCCGAGCAGGGGGTTGGTGCGCCGCTCGTCGCCGATGGTCGTCCAGCGGCGGTCATGCCCGGGGGTGGAGCAGAACGACCCCGCCCCGTGCGTGGGGAACACGGCGACGTCGTCGGGCAGGGCGAGCAGCTGGTGGTGGATCGAGTGCCACAGCGACCGGGTCAGGGCCTCGGTGTCGGCAGGGTCGATCAGGTCGGTACGGGCAACCGACCCGACCAGCAGGGACCCGCCGGTGAACACCGCCCGGGGCCGCCCGCGCTCGGAGAGCAGGTAGGCGAGGTGCTCGGGCGTGTGGCCCGGTGTGACCAGCGCCCGCAGCCGCCAGTGGCCGAGGTCGACCTCGTCGCCGTCCCTCAACGCTCGGTGCGGCCAGGCCAGCTCGCCCGCTGCTGAGGCCACCACCTCGGCGCCCCCGGCCGCCAGCTCCCGGCTGCCGGTCACGAAGTCCGCGTGCAGATGCGTCTCCGCGGCCAGCGTGACCTGGCTGCCGAGCCGCTCGGCCACCCTCGTGTAGGGCGCGGGGTCACGCTCGGGGTCGACCACCAACGCCTCGCCGTCGCCCAGGTCGACCAACCACGACGTGTTCCCCAGCCCATCGTCGGTCACCGCCACGACCGCCAAGTCGGTGTCGTCGCCGACGCGGGTCGCCGTGAAGGGGTGATCGTCGAGCAGCGTCATGTCCTGCCTCCTCGCTCGCCGCCGGCGGCGACCGGCAGGCCGGCGCGCCGCCACTCGGGGAACCCATCCTCCAACCGCCGCGCCGCCCGCCCGTGGCGGGTCAGCTCCCGTACCGCGTCATCGGCGAACACG
>OCZV010000203.1_pt1 | contig 21993 bp, 23 predicted proteins | sample 1539051 | NCBI WGS metagenome assembly OCZV01 (sample SAMEA3113581, study PRJEB22503) | soil metagenome
CCCGGCGATGGACTCGGCCGAGGTCGACAAGGAATACGGCTACTGGAAGAAGGCCGTCACGAAGTCGTTCGACTGGCTCGAGTAGTCGAGGCCGTCAAGTAGCGTTAGAGGCCGGCGAAGGTTCGCCGGCCTCTGCGCGATGCTTTCTGTCCGCTCAGAACCGCGGATTCCGCGGTTTTCAGCAGACAGAATGATCGAGGGGCCGGGGTGACGCAGACCATCGAGACAGACGTTCTGGTAATCGGAGGTGGGGCCACCGGAGCGGGGGTCCTGCGCGATGCTGCGATGCGCGGGTTCAAAAGTGCTCTTGTAGAACGCATCGATCTGTCCATGGGAACCACGGGCAGGTTCCACGGCCTGCTGCACTCCGGCGGCCGGTATGTGGTCAAGGATCCCGACGCCGCGAACGAGTGCATCGTGGAGAACCTCGTCCTGAGAAGGATCGCCGCGGACTGCATCGAGGATACGGGCGGATTCTTCGTAACCACGCCGTGGGACGACCCGGCCTATGCAGACAAGTTCCACGCAGCCTGTGTGCAGTCGGGAGTTCCCGTCCAGGAGATCGAGCCGCGGGAAGCGCTCCGACGAGAACCCCGGCTGAACCCCGAGATCTCACGCGTCTTCGAGGTGCCCGATGCGGCGATCGACGCGTGGAAGACGGTGTGGTCGTGCGTGCGATCGGCTCAGGAATACGGCGCCGAGGTCTTCAACTACCACCGAGTGGTGGGGATTAACCGCAGCGGCGACCGGGTCGTGGGTGCGCGCACGATTAACGAACGGACCGGCGAGGAGGTCGCCTTCGAGGCATCGTTCACGATCAATGCTTCGGGCGCGTGGGGAGCTCAAATCGCCGACATGGCCGGTTGTGAAGGAATCACCATCCTTCCCGGCAAAGGGATCATGATCGCTATGAACCACCGGTTGGTGAACACAGTCGTCAACCGGTGTCAGATGCCCACGGACGGCGACATCATCGTCCCTATTCGCACGGTCAGTGTTATCGGGACGACGGACATCAGGGTCAGCGATCCAGACGAACTTCCCATCACCCAGGACGAAGTCGACCGCATGCTGGACGACGGCGAGAAGCTGATACCGGGGTTCAAGCAGTCGCGTGCTTTGCGTGTCTGGGCGGGGGCGCGCCCTCTGTTCAGGGACGACAAAGCATCGACGGTTGAAGACACGCGCGACGTCAGCCGGTCGCACGCTCTCGTCGATCACAAATCTCGTGACGGCGTAGAGGGGTTCTTGACGATCACCGGCGGGAAGTTCACCAGCTTCCGCTTGATGGCCGAGGACACCGTCAGCCGGATGTGCCAGCAACTCGGGGTCGAGAAGGCGTGTCGTACCCAAGAGGAGCCGCTCGTTGATTCGGAATCCGGCAAGTACTACTGGCTCGGCTCACGACTGGTCGCCCGAGAGGAAAATCTGCACGACGAACAGGCGATCTGCGAGTGCGAGCTGGTAACGAAGGGTCGGTTGATTGCAGCCATCGAAAGGCGCGATACAACGGATCTCGACGACATCAGACGGACACTCCGGCTCGGCATGGGTCCCTGCCAGGGTGGCTTCTGCATCTACCGGGCAACCGGGATCCTCCACGGAGTCCAGAAACTCGACGGTCCCGCGGCCAACAAATCGCTACGTGATTTCCTTCAAGAGCGATGGAAGGGTGTGTATCCGATTCTCTACGGCGACCAGCTGCGGCAGGCCCGCCTCGATGACTGGATCTTCCAAGGGCTTCTCGACGTGGAACACGCCCCACAGTGATCTTCGACTGCGTGATCGTCGGCGCCGGGCTGGCCGGAATGACGGCAGGGGTTCGCCTCGCTGAGAGCGGTGCGCGAGTAGCCGTTATCGCCAGGGGGGTTGGATCCCTTCACCTAGGCGGAGCAACGATAGACATCCTTGGATACGCCCCCGAGCCGGTCGATTCGCCGAGGATGGCACTCGATCAGTTCATATCGGCCAACCCGGAACACCCGTACGCGCGCGTTGGAACAGCCGCAGTGTCCGACTCGATTGGGTGGCTCAAAGAGCACCTTTCCGATATCGGGTTCACGGGAGATGTCGACTCGAACATGAGACTGCCGACCGCGGTCGGAACGGCCAAACCCAGTGCGGTCGCGCCCCGATCTCTAGCGGCCGGAGACGTGCGCGCCGGGGGGGACTTCGTCATTGTCGGTCTTGAAGCCCTCAAGGATTTCTATCCGGACTACTGCGCCGACAACCTCTCGGCCTCGCCCATCTCCAACGGGGGGACCCTGCGCGCGCGGGGGGTCTCGGTCGCCCCTCCGGTGACCGGAGAAGCAGACGTGAGCCCCCTTGGAATCGCACGCCAGCTGGAGAATCCCGCTATGCGAGCGGAGCTCGTCGGGACGATCTCAAATCACCTCGAGCCTGGTGAAACCGTGGGTCTCCCAGCCGTGCTGGGCGTAGACGATTCAGCGGCCGTATGGAGCGATCTCAGCGAACGACTCGGCACGGATGTCTTCGAGATCCCCACACTCCCGCCATCGGTTCCCGGCATCAGGATCTTCCGCAGACTCCGGTCCCAACTGCGCTCCAGGGGCGGCCGGCTGATCGTGGGTCCCCAAGCGGTCGATGCCGAGGTCGAGGACGGTCGGGTGACTGCCCTCAAGGTGGACACCAGCACACGGATCGTCGAATACCGGGCGCATGAGTATCTTCTGGCGTCGGGCGGCATCGCAGCGGGAGGAATAAGGATGGGCTCCGACTGGAGCTTCGTTGAATCCGTCTTCGGTCTTCCGGTGGCTCTCGCCCCCGAGCCGGGAGGTGAACGATTCCTGCCGGAGTACTTCGGATCTCAGCCGGCGGCCCGCGCCGGAGTGGCGGTCGACGACTCCCTGAGGGCGACGGACTCGGACGGGTCCCTCATCTACGAGAACGTACGTGTAGCGGGAGCAACGATTGCGGGCGCGGAACCCTGGCGAGAGAAATCGGGCAACGGAATCGCGCTCGCAACGGGATTCGCAGCCGCGGGTGAGATCCTCCAATCGACGACGGGAGGCGGCTGATGGAACTCATGCGTGCATCGCTGGACCACTGTGTCAAGTGCACGATCTGCGAGACATACTGTCCAGTCTCCAATGCAACTCAGCTGTTCCCCGGGCCGAAGTATGTAGGGCCGCAGGCCGAGCGATTTCGGATCGGCGATATCTCACCCGACTCGTCTCTCGACTACTGCTCCGGATGCGGGATATGCACTCAAGTATGCCCTCAGGGCGTCAAGATCGCCGAGATCAACACACAGGCGCGAGCGCTTCTGAAACAAACAAAAGGCGTACGACTGCGTGACAAGGTGATTGCTCGCCCGACGGTTGCAGGCCGGCTGGGAACTCCGGTTGCACCGGTTGCCAACTGGGTGCTGCGGAATCGTCCCATCCGCCGAGTCATCGAGCGAACCTTCGGCATCCACCGATCGGCACCACTCCCGCGTTTTGCCGGACGGACGTTCCAGCGCTGGGCGAAGAAACATAGCGCGCCCGCAGCGACAAGGTCGGTCGTCTACTTCCACGGCTGCGGTGCGAACTACTACGAGCCTCGGCTTGGCCAGATGGCCGTCGAAGTACTTGAACACAACGGGTTCGAGGTCATCGTTCCGAAACAAGATTGTTGCGGGCTGCCGCTGCAGTCGAACGGTTTGTTCGATGCGGCGCGCGGATACGTGCGCCGGCTAGTAGCCGCGCTCGCGCCGTATGCTCGCCGGGGCCTTCCCATCGTTTCAACATCGACCAGTTGCGGCCTGATGCTGAAGCGTGAGGCGCGCGAAATCCTCGACGTGCATGACGACGATCTTCAAGTGGTCTCGGAGCACATGTACGACATCTGCGAGTTCCTCGTGATGCTCCACGACGAGGGCGAGTTGAAGACCGACCTTGGATCGCTCCCGCTCACGGTTCCCTACCACGCCCCATGCCAGCAGAAGGGTCACGGCATCGGGAGCCCCGCACTCGACCTCTTTGGTCTGATCCCGGAGCTCAAGGTCGTCGAGCAGTTCGCGGAATGCTGTGGGATCGCCGGTACCTACGGAATCAAAGAGGAGAAATACGGCATCGCGATGGATGTGGGAAAGCCCCTCTTTCGGGGCATCAAAGCTGCGGTCCCCGACGTGGCCGCGTGCGATAGCGAGACGTGCAGGTGGCACATCGAGCATGCGACGGGCGTTCGGACCGTCCATCCCGTAGAACTCCTACACCGCGCGTACGCGCTGGACCTCAGGGCCGGCGCCCACTCCGGGTAACACATGGTCGGAATAGTGCTCGTTTCTCACAGCGCAACCCTCGCCGCGGGGGCTGCCGACCTGGCCCGCGAGATGGGTGGTCCCGAGGTGCCTCTAGAGACGGCGGGGGGAACTTCGATGGACGACGCTCCGCTCGGGACGGACGCCATGCTCGTGATGGACGCGATCACAAAGGTTCACTCGCCGGACGGAGTGGTTGTCCTCATGGACCTCGGGAGCGCAGTTCTCAGCGCAGAGATGGCCGTAGAGATGCTCCCCGACGATGTGAGGGAATCGGTTCTGTTGTGTGAAGCACCTTTCGTGGAGGGCGCGGTCGCAGCCGCCACAGCGGCCCGGATCGGCCTCGGGCTGCAGGAGGTGGCGGCGGAGGCCAGAGGAGGGTTGAGTGGCAAGGTCGTCCACCTGAGGGGAGCCGAGGAGGCGCCCCCGATTGCGGAGGGCCCTCGCGAAGGCGGGGAGGCTATCGAGATCGAAGTCACCAACCGGCTTGGCCTCCACGCGCGCCCTGCCGCACGGTTTGTGAAAACTGCGGCTGGGTTCGACGCAGCCGTTGCCGTCGAGAACCTGACCTCCGGATCGGGGCCGGCCAGTGGCAAGAGCCTCAATGCGATCGCGGCTTTGGGCGTTCGCCGGGGACACAAAATACGCGTATCGGCGGATGGCCGCGACTCGGCTGCTGCACTCGAGGCGATCCGGGAACTCAGCGATCAGAACTTTGGAGACGCCGACGAGGAAGAGACGGCTCCGGAGCCCCCGGCGGCGACCAGGGCGGAGTCTCCCGAGGGACTTCCCGACGGCACAATCGTTGGCCTTGCCGCCGCCCCCGGGATAGCGATCGGCCCCGCTCGGCGCTTCGGGCGAGCCGAACCGTCCGTCTCGAGTGAACCCGCGAGTGCCCCCGAACAAGAGTGGGCGCGCCTTCAAAAAGCGATCGATGTCGCCCGTGATGAGATTCGGCGCACGCGCGACGAAGCAGCGGCCCGCGTGGGGGAGTCCCACGCGGAGATCTTCGATGCACACCTACTGATGCTGGAGGACGAGACGATCCTGGACGGGGTGCGGCGAGGCATCTTCGAAGATGGACTCAACGCCTCGCAATCCTGGGCGGCATCCATTGATGAGGCCGCAGGTGCGCTGCGGTCGGTGGACGACGAGTATCTGGCCGCGCGCGGCGACGACATAGAACAGGTGGGTGCGGACGTACTGAGAGCTCTTCAGGGCGACAGCGGCGGCACGCCGGCCCTGCGAGCCGGCGTGATCGTTGCGCGCGGGCTCACGCCCGCCGACACCGCTCGATTGGAGCGGCGGGCCGGCCCTGCGAGCCGGCGTGATCGTTGCGCGCGAGCTCACACCCGCCGACACCGCTCGATTGGATCCGGAGATAGCCCAAGGTTTTGTTACTGCGACGGGCGGCCCCACCTCTCACAGTGCCATTCTCGCTCGCGCTCTTGGAGTGCCGGCGGTCGTCGGGGCAGGAGCGGCCGTGGAAGGGATCACGGAAGGAGCCGAGGTGATCGTCGACGGTCGTCGAGGGATCGTGCTCGTCGATCCACCGGAGGCAGTCACCGAGGAGTATCGCCGGATTTTTCAAGAGGAGAGCGCCACGAAGGCCCGCGCCCTGTCGGACGCGCAAAGGGAGGCATTCACCAACGACGGCGCGCGCATCGAGGTGGTGGCAAACGTCGGATCGCCATCCGATGTCGCGCGTGCGATCGAGTTCGGAGCCGAAGGGGTGGGCCTTCTCCGAACGGAGTTCCTATACCTCGACCGGTCACGCGCTCCGAAGGAAGAGGAACAGTACGAAGTACTGCGTGAGATCGCCGCCAGGTTGGACGGACGTCCTCTGGTGATCCGCACCCTCGATGCCGGAGCCGACAAACCCCTCCCGTTCCTGCGCGGAGACGCGGAGGAGAATCCATTCCTGGGCGTGCGCGGCCTTCGGCTGTCCCTCGCCAATCGCGACCTTTTCGGCGCCCAGCTCAGGGCGATCGTGCGTGTTGCCGCCGAGTGGCCGGTGACGGTCATGTTCCCGATGGTCGCCACGGTCGGCGAGTTCGAGCGCGCTTCGGAGCTGTTGGCCGAAGCGGCGGGCTCGGCCGGGGTGAGTAGGGAACGGATCGATGTGGGCATCATGGTCGAGGTCCCGGCCGCGGCCCTTGGTGCAGCCTCGTTTGCACCGATGGTCGATTTCTTCTCGATCGGTACCAATGACCTAACCCAGTACACGATGGCCGCCGATCGCGGCAACGAAGGAGTCGCGCAGCTCGCGGATCCTCTCCACCCCGCCGTTCTCCGTCTTGTCGCCGAAGTAGCGGCTGCGGCGAGGGCGGAAGGCAAATGGGTGGGCGTCTGCGGTGAGCTTGCCGGGGATCCACTGGCGACGCCGGTCCTGGTGGGGCTCGGCGTCACCGAACTGAGCATGAGTGCTCCGTCGATTCCCGCGGTGAAGGAGGCGGTGCGCGCCGTCACCGCCCGCGGCGCTCGTGATCTCGCGACGCGAGCGCTGTCGCTCGCGTCCGCGTCGGAGGTCCGGGCAATCATCCAGGAAACGATCGGGCACGGGTCGTGAGGACGGAGGGCGGGCACTCGACGGCCATCCTCATGGGGATCACCTATCTTCGGATGCTGCTGGTTCCGGTAGTTATGGCCCTCATCCTTGTCGGTGACGATACTGCGGGCGCATTCGCCATAGCAGCCGTCCTGTTCGCCGCCGCAGCGGTCACCGACTTCATCGACGGTTACCTCGCCCGCCGATGGAACGTAACCACTACTCTCGGCTCGTTCCTCGATACGACGGCGGACAAGCTGCTGGTCCGCCGCTGGAACGTAACCACCACTCTCGGCTCGTTCCTCGATACGACGGCGGACAAGCTGCTGGTCTCCGGTGCGCTTATTGCGCTTGTAGGGGTGGGGCGCGCCTCCCCATGGGCGGCAACCATCATCGTCGGGCGCGAGCTGTTGATCCTGGGCCTGCGCGGATTCGTCGCTGCGGACGGAACCGTAATGGCACCGTCAATCTGGGGCAAGCTGAAGGCGAGTGTGCAGTTTGTAGCGATTACGCTGGCCATCGTCCGGGTGAGCGAGGAGTTCGGGCCTCTGTTCCTTGACGAGTACGTGATGATCGCCGCCGTAATCATCACGGTCATGTCCGCGGTGGAATACCTGGCACGCTTTCGCGAGTCACTCACAGGGGGGAAAGCATGACGCCGGCTGGAAAAGTCCTTGTCACAGGTGGGACCGGAACGATCGGCCGCGCCCTGCTTCAGCGACTCGTGGCGGACGGACGCCAGGTGATGGCTCTCGCGCGCAGCCAGTCATCGGCCGACTCCCTGTCGGACCTCGGCGCCGAACCCGTGCGCGGGAGCGTCGAGGACGCCGATTCGGTCCAGGTTGCGGCATCGGGCTGTGGAACGCTCTTCCACGCCGCAGGAGTCAATGCATTTTGCCTCCGGGATCCCTCACCGCTCTTTCGGGTCAACGTCATCGGCTCGCTGAACGTGATCAGCGCAGCCGCGCGTGCGGGTGTGGAGCGGGTGGTTTACACGTCATCCGCCGCAGTCTTCGGCGAACGTACGGGCACCGTGGGCAGCGAGACGTCTGAGCACCGCGGATCTTTTCTCTCCGAGTACGAGCGATCAAAGTTCGAGGCCGAGCGCGTGGTCCTAGAGACGTCACGATCACTGGATGTGGACGTCGTGTGCGTAAACCCTTCGTCGGCGCAGGGACCCGGCCGCGCCGGCGGCACCGGGAGGATCCTGGTGCTGTTCCTCAACGGCAAGCTGAAGGTCATGATCCGCACGAGCGTGAGTCTTGTGGACATCGCCGACTGTACCGAGGGACATGTGCTTGCCGAGACGAATGGGAAACCCGGCGAGCGCTACCTTCTCAACGGTGCCGCGCTCTCGGTCGAAGAAGCTCTCGCCATCGTGCAACGTTTGACGGGCGTATCGCACCGCGTTCGGTTCGTGCCGGCGTTTGGAGCGATGGGCGCCGGCGCGCTGGCAGATGTAATCGGTCGGGCGCGCCGCAAGGATCCGGGCGTTTGTCCCGAGATGGTCCGTACGCTGCTGCACGGTCACACCTACGACGGCTCGAAAGCGGCGCGCGAGCTGGGTCTGGAATACACACCCGTTGAGGACACGCTGGCGCGCACCATCGATTGGCTGCGCGCCGAGGGATTGGTGCCGTTGTAGTCCCCCGAGATGTTAACCGAACGCCGACAGGTGGCGCCTGGATAACATCTCAGGGTCGAAGACGAAGATGACTAGCCGGTGCGCTTCTCCTGGCCTTCGCTGAACCGGCGCTCGACGTTCTTCTCGGGGGCCGCTTCCGGCTCGTCCTCCTCCTGGCCTTCGCTGAAGCGCTTGTGGCGCTCCTTCTCCGGGGTCTCCCCGTGCTCTTCCTGGCCCCGGCTAAAGCGTCCTTCGCGCTCGGATTCCGGCGTGTCCGTCTGCTCGAAACCCTCTTCCCACCCGTGTTCAGTCTGCTCTGGGCGAGCGGGATGTTCCTTGTGGTGGTGGCCCATTTTTGTTCCCTCCCTTAGATCGGGTATCTCGCATTGATACCCAGGAGGGGGCCGACCCCAACGACCTCCTAGAGCGCATCCAGGTAGATCTCGTAGGTGCCTCGGCCGCCCTCTTTCACCCGGTACATGGCGGCGTCGGCGTTGCGCATCAATGTGTCCGGATCGTCGCCCTCCTGCGCGAATGCGATTCCAATGCTCGCCGAGATGGACAGCGACTGGGACCCCAACTCGAGCGGATCCTGAAGAGCGGTGAACAGGCGTTGCGCCACCACAACCGCATCTTTTTCGCTCCGCATGTCTTCGCACACGACGGCGAACTCGTCGCCACCCATTCGGGCAACCGTGTCGGAAGGGCGCACCGTCGCCAGCAGGAGCTCGGCGACGGACCGGAGTACGGCGTCTCCTGTGGTGTGCCCGTGCTCGTCGTTTATCGCTTTGAAGTGATCGAGGTCAACGAACAGCACTGCTACAGGTGCAAGCATTCTCTCGCTCCGAGCGAGTGCGTGTGTCAGCCGGTCCATGAACATCAATCGGTTGTGTAGTCCCGTCAGCGGATCGTGCAGCGCCTGTCGCAGGAGTCGCTCCTCAACTTCTTTGCGATCGCTGATGTCCTCCAGCTGTGCAATGAAATGCACGGGCGCGCCTGTCTCGTCACGCACGACCGCCACGTTGAGGCGACCCCATACCGTGTCGCCGCGCGCGTTCGAGTAGCGATGCTCGAGTGTGTAGTCCCTCAGCTTTCCGGCAACCACCCGACGCATCATTTCCGCATCCGAGGCGGTGTCTTCCGGATGCGTGAGTTCTCGGAGGGTCTTCCCGACAAGGTCGGCTTCGGGGTAGCCGAGGATCTCGCACAGTTTGTGATTGACCTCGAGACATCGCCCCTCGAGATCAACGAGCGCCATGCCTATCGGCGCGTGATCGAAGGCGGTGCGAAAGCGGCCTTCGGCTGCGTTGAGCGCGCGGACGAGGCTGTCGTGATCACCGTGTTCGGGCTGGGACGGCGGCTCTTCCACGGTCATAACCTATTCGGTGGAGGGCCAACCTCAGGATGCGTCCAGAGCCTCGTAAAGATCGGCGATCAGGTCGTCGGGGTCCTCGAGGCCGACGGAGAGGCGGCAGAAGCCCTCCGAGATTCCTGCCGCGGTCAACTCCTCTGCGGACAACTGCGTGTGGGTGACGCTGGCCGCGTGGACGATCAGCGAGTGACTACCCCCGAGGGAGGCGGCCGGCTTGATGATGCCCAGCTTCTCCTGAAAACCGCGCGCCCGCTCGCGTCCCCCGGCCACGTCGAAGGCAAGGACTCCACCGCCGCGGCCACCAAGGAGCGAATCACACAGAAGTTTGTCCTCGCTTGACTCGAGTGCGGGGTAGAAAGCCGCTTCGACCGCAGGGTGACTCTCCAACGCCTCCGCCACGGCGAGTGCCGAAGAACAAGCCCGCTCCACCCTCAGAGGAAGGGTTTGCATCCCCCGCAGCGCCAGCCACGCCGTGAACGGGGCAATGATCGCCCCGAACTCCCGTGCCACGGCGCGTACCTGCTCCATCACGTCCTCGAAAGCGCAGACCACACCACCCAGCAGATCGTGGTGCCCGCCCAGGAACTTGGTCGCGGAATGGATCACCGCAGAGGCTCCCAGTTCCATTGGGCGGCACAACACCGGACTTGCGAAGGTGCTATCCACGACGAGTGGAACTTCCGCAGCCCGAGCCATTCCGCCCAGGCGCTCGAGGTCCGCCACCTTCACACGTGGATTCCCGACGGTCTCGCAGTACAAGAGCCGTGCGCCGTCGAGGGCCCGTTCGATACCTTCGAGGTCCTTCACGTCGAACAAATCCGCCTGGATGCCATAGCGGGGGAGCATGTTGCTGAAGAAGTCGTGTGTTCCGCCGTATAGCTGGCGTGCCGCGACAATTCGGTCGCCTGAGCCGCATAGGGCCAGGATCAAAGTGGTTATTGCTGCCATTCCGCTGGCGAAGGCTTCCGCCAGAGGGGCCCCCTCCAATTCGGCGACGGCCGCCTCAAAAGCGTCGATAGTTGGATTACCCCAGCGCGTATAAACGTAGCCGGCACCAACCTTCATCTCGGACGCTCGGGCGAACTCGTCTACATCCGCGAAGGAGTAAGTGGAGGAGAAGTCGACCGGAATCGACAGCGGCTCACCGGCCTGGACTGCTTCGCGCGGCGGATGGACCGCGCGGGTCGCTAAACCGGGCCGGGCAGGTTTAGCTCCCAATACACGACCCCGAATCTGAAGCTAGAGGTGAACTACCGGGCAGGTCAGAGTGCGGGTGATTCCCTCGACCGCCTGCACCTTCGCGACTACGAGCTTGCCGAGATCGTCGACGTTTGCCGCACTCGCGCGAACGATCACATCGTACGGTCCGGTCACATCTTCAGCGGCATCCACGCCCTCGATGTTGCGGACTTCTTTGGCAACCTGAGCCGCTTTTCCCACCTCGGTCTGAATGAGGACGTATGCCTGAACCTCTGCCACGCTGCGCCTCCTCCTGCTCGTCTCTCGGTCAAGCGGATGGCGGCGAGTCTACCGTCCCGTACTGGCGGGAAGCGAGATCCACTTATTCAGGATGGTTCGCCGTGACGAAGGGAAGTATTGGGTAGTCTTGCCGCCTGTCCATTTCCAAGGAGTGACCCCATGCCATCAACCAGCCTCGCCGGGATTCAGCGGCCGGGCACCATTCACCTGAATCCCAGCTCACCAGAGCTTGTCGAGCTAGCGGTGCGACGCGGGGAAGGCTTGCTTGCCGCCTCGGGAGCTCTGGTTGCCAAGACCGGCAGCCGCACTGGCAGGTCTCCCAGCGATCGCTTCTTCGTTTCCCACGGCAAGTCCAAGGACCGCATCGATTGGGGCAAGACCAACCAGCCCGTGGAGCCGGAGGTATTCGACGCACTCGCACAACGCGTTCGTGATCATCTCGAAGGCCGCGAGCTGTTTGTCGTCGATGGAATTGTCGGGGCCGATCCGAAACATCGCATCATGCTGCGAGTGGTGACCGAACTCGCCTGGCATGCGCTTTTCTGCCAGCAGCTCTTTCGGCCGCCCGAGCCCGATGAACTGGAGGGTTTCGAGCCGGAGTTCACACTGCTCGCCGCGCCGAGCTTCCAAGCGGTACCCAAGAGGGATGGGACGAACTCCGATGCTTTCATTGGGGTCGACCTCGAGCGTAGCCAGGTTCTGATAGCCGGCACCTTCTACGCGGGCGAGATGAAGAAGTCGATGTTCACCTCGGCCAACTACCTGTTCCCCGAGCAAGGTGTTCTTCCCATGCACTGTTCGGCGAACGTGGGACCCGACGGGCACGTTGCCCTCTTCTTTGGGTTGTCGGGCACCGGAAAAACCACCCTCTCCGCCGATCCCAGCCGATCGCTGATCGGCGACGACGAACACGGCTGGTCGGATTCAGGGATCTTCAACTTCGAGGGGGGCTGCTACGCAAAGTGCATCAACCTCACGGAGGAGAGGGAACCGCAGATTTGGTCGGCGATTCGTTTCGGTTCGGTTGTCGAGAATGCCGTCCTGGATGAGAAAACCCGACTCATCGACTTCGATGATGCATCGATAACCGAGAACACCAGGGCGGCATATCCACTGGAGTTCATCCCCGACTTCGTTCCCGAAGGCAAAGCGGGACACGCCGACACGATCGTTTTCTTGACGGCAGATGCGTTCGGAGTTCTGCCGCCGATTTCAAGGCTGACTCCCGAGGGGGCGATGTATCACTTCCTCTCGGGGTTCACGGCCAAGCTCGCCGGGACGGAGGCCGGGCTGGGCAGCGAACCCGAGGCAACGTTCTCCACGTGCTTCGGCGCCCCGTTCCTCCCGCTTGCTCCGGGCGAATACGCACGAATGCTCGGAGACCGGATCAAGCGGCACGGGGCCGACGTCTACCTTGTGAACACGGGATGGACGGGAGGCCCATACGGCGTTGGGGAACGAATGAACCTCAAGCACACTCGCGCGATGGTCGACGCCGCTGCCGCAGGCGGGCTCAGAGATGTCCCCACCCGCCGCCACGAGATATTCAATCTCGATGTGCCGGTTACGTGCCCGGGGGTTCCCGACGAAGTACTGGATCCCAAGTCCACATGGTCAGAACCAGAGAGCTATGAGATCAAAGCACGGGAACTGGCGCGGATGTTCGCGGACAACTTTGATCGATTTCAGAACTCCGTGCCGGCGGAGGTGACCAAGGCTGGCCCCGCGGCGTACTAGCGGGGCGCTTTTACCGCTCGACTTCGAAGAAGATCCGGATCTCGGTGTGGTATTCGGTGATGACTCCGTCTTCGATCACGGCCGATGTCCCCATGACCTGAAGTTTCGTGATCCTCCGGATGGTCTTGGAGGCCTCCCGCACTGCCTCAACCGCCGCCTCATTCCACCCGTCCGCGGACACCCCCGTGAGATCGATTGTGTTCAGAACCGACATGGACGTCCTCCGATGAGCGATGGATGAGCGAGCCCCATCGAGGGTAGCCGACGTAGGGGAGCTGGGCCTCATCCAACGCGTGCGGACACGGCTTGGACGAGCGCCCGAGGGGGAAGTGTGGGCGGGCGACGACACGGCGGTCGTGAACCCCGAGAGTCCGGCCGTACTCCTGACGACCGATCTCCTCGTCGAGGGAGTCGACTTCGACACTGCCTACTCCAACGGCGGCGACGTGGGGTGGAAAGTACTCGCGGCAAGTGCGTCGGACATCGCTGCAATGTGCGGTCGACCCCGTCACGCGGTGGTGGCACTCGGAGTTCCCGCCGTGACCACCGTCCGTTGGGTCGACGAGTTCCTGGATGGGCTCATGGAGGCTTCGGCTGCCTGGGACGTCGCGGTTGTGGGAGGGGACATCAGCGCTGCGGAGCAGATCGTCGTCACCGTATCGATGCTCGGCGCGCCGCTTAGGCCTTCTCCCGTTCTTCGTTCGGGCGCCCGGCCGGGCGACACGATCTGTGTCACCGGGACACTAGGCGCCGCCGCCGCCGGCTTGATCGCCCTGCGATCCGGTGCCCCGCGGAGTGATCAGACCGTGACGCGGCTCATACATCGTCAGCTTCGCCCGCAAGCCCGGGTGAGCGAGGCTGCGATCCTGGCCCAGTTCGAGATATCGGCCATGATCGATATCTCCGATGGGCTGGCCGTCGACCTCGGTCACCTTCTCGACGAGAGCGGAGTTGGGTGCCACATCGATGAGGCTGCCATCCCCGTCGACCCAGATATACCCGCCGGGAACGGCGCGGATCCGTTTGAGCTGGCCCTCCTGGGCGGGGAGGACTTCGAGCTTCTGATTACGATGAACGGAGAACAATTGGAGGCGGCGTCGGATGGCCTCGGGGCGGTGGGGACCCCTCTCACGGCCATCGGCACGGTGACGGCAGACGAGCGCCGCATCGGCCGGCGGGCGCTTGACGAATGGAGGAGCAAAGGATGGGAACACCTGCGAAGCCGGTGACCGGCATTCCCCGGGCGCTTACGATCGCCGGATCCGATTCGGGCGGGGGCGCCGGCATTCAGGCGGACCTGAAGGTATTTCTGGCGCTGGGCTGTCACGGGATGAGTGCGCTGACCGCGCTGACCGCCCAGAACACCGTGGGAGTCTCCGGAATCCACGCAGTGCCCCCGGATTTTGTTGTGGCGCAAGTCGATGCGGTCGCTACCGACATCGGAGTCGACGCGGCGAAGACCGGAATGCTTGCCAACCGCGACATCGTCGGCGCGACTGCGGAAGCCATTCGGGCGAACAACATCCCAAACGTCGTCGTCGATCCGGTATTCGTCGCTAAAAGCCGCGACCATCTCCTCGAACCGAGTGCCGTTTCCGCCCTGCGAGAGGAGGTCCTGCCCCTTGCAACGGTGATCACGCCCAATCTGTATGAAGCAGGAGGACTGCTCGGCGGCGAGGAGATCGGCGACGTCGGTGGGATGCGAGAAGCCGCACAGGCGCTTCATCGCTTGGGCCCCAAGGCCGTGCTCGTGAAGGGTGGACACCTGCCGGGGGAGCGTGCGGTGGACGTCCTATACGACGGGGAGACAACCACGGAGATCGACGGGCCACGCTTCGACACCGAGGACACACACGGCACCGGATGCGCCCTATCGGCTGCAATAGCAGCGCGGCTTGCTCACGGCGACGCCGTCGTGGATGCCGTTAGGTTCGCCAAGACGTTCGTAGCGGGAGCGATCGAACACGGGTTGCGGATCGGAAAAGGCTACGGGCCTGTCAATCCGGCATGGCAGGTGTGGTCTAGCTAGTGCCGCGCTCGGCTTTCAACTCCTCCAGCCCGTAGTCCTCGGCGCGGGCCCTGATATCGAAGTACGCAACGGTAGTAGCCGCCGCATAGAACGCGAGGGCGATGGCGCTCAAGACGATGGAGAACAGCACAAAGGACGCCAACTGAACGATGTCTCCGAGCGGTTCGGCGGATGTTGCAAACACTCGAGGGACGATGAAGACAACGAGCCCTATGAAGAGAGCTACGGCCATTAGATAGCCGAAGATCCGGGCGAGTTGACCGCGACCTATCTCTCTCACGCGCCGAGTAGCGAGTTGAAACGGCTTTGCCTCGAGCACGATCACCTGCGCGATCAGCGGGGGGCCGAAGAAGAGGGGTAGCAGCAGAAGCGTCAACCCCTGTGACAGGACCATGAACACCATGGCCAGGAGCGCCCCGAACATCGACGCGGCAAGCGTCTCCTTGAACAGTGGGCGGCCCTTCCGCACCGCACAACGGGCTGAGGCATTCTCGCCCGCAATTCCGTCGGCGATGATGGCTGCTCCGAGTGCCACCCCAAGCCCATGCGAAGTGACGCGGACTATCAGTGGGATCAGAACAGCGAATGATGCCGCGATTCCGGCGGGATCTACATTCGCAACGATCGACGCCAGGAGCCAGGCCGGCCATTCCATCGCGACGACCACCAGCAGCGGCCTGAACAGCGCTCCGAAGTGCGATCTGACGATCCACCAGGACGTCGATATGAGGGACCCGAATCCAACCGGCGCCGGAACCTCGGGCGCCGGCCCCCTGGCCGTCATAAGAGACGTATCAGCCGGAAACGCGCTTTTTGGCAATCCACCCGACAACGAGGAGTACCGCAAGCCCGACTACGCCGATCGCAAGCTTCTTGCCGACCTCCTGCGCTTCGACCTTTGCTTGATCGACCAGTTGATCGACTTTGCGGGCAAGGTCTTCACGCGTCTGCTCAATCTCCTCTGCGGTTTGGCGAGCAGTCTGTCCCATGTGTTCTCCTCACACACCTGTGTTTTCGCGCCGCCCAAGTGACTTCGCGAATTCGACATCATCCTTGATCGTCTGTTTCGTCAGATCCGCCTTGATTGGCGTCGAGAGCTTGCGCTTGGCGAAGAGCGCCCCCAACAGTCCGATCAGAAGCAGCACGCCTGCCGTTGCAAGATCTGCTACCCACGTCCACATGAACTCGTCGAAGCCATCCCGAATGGCCAAGAGCCCAAAGATCAATGCAAAGAATCCCAGAGTCGCCACGATGAGAATCGCGACGGCCCCCTTGCCCTTGGCAGCGAAGGATGCACCTAACTCTTGCTTGGCGAGTTCGATCTCCTTGCGCACGAGGGTGGAGAGATCCTCGGTCACCTCTTTCATGAGCTGACCTGCGGACTTGCCTCCGCCGCTCCCGTTTCCTCCGAAGCTTCCGTGCTCCGTCACGATGCCTCCTGTTGGATTCCCGACCGGGTTATCAAATCATGCTCCGCATCTCTCGCACGTCCTGCCCTGACCGCGGAGGGTGAAGGGCCCGATCAAGTGCAGATTGCCGGGTCGTCCGCCGTTCCGCAAGCACGGCATTTAGCTCTGCTGCCAGCAGGGTGATCTGAGCGAGAAGGTACGACGCAACCAGTAGTGCGGCCGCCGTATTGAAGGCGCCGAATGTCTCCTCCCTGGACGCGGTGCCCCTTGCCAGGTACCAGCCACCAACGAGCTTCAACACCTCCAAGGCAACGCTGGCGGCTATCGCACCGGGGAGGACCTCCCTCCACGAGAAGTCGATTGCCGGCAACAAGCGGAACGCAGCGATGAACATCAGAGCACTCACCACTGCCCCGAAAATCCGGATCAGTACAGACGCCGAAATCGTGATCATCGGGCCGTCGCCGAACATGCCGCCGGCGAAGGGCCCGAGTGCCCCCACCGCAACGGTGATCACCACGGCCACGGCCGCGGCGGCGAGCCACTTCAGCGACCGGATCCTCCTGGGGATCGGCCCGGGTTCGTTTCGCACGCGGTAGATCCTGTTCAGAGCGTGCTCGAGGGCAGTGATAGCCCCCGAACCCGTGTACAACGCCAGCGCCAATCCCACTATGGCTAGTGTGCCGCGCTGCTCCTGGAGCGTTTCGATCGAATCGGAACTCAGGATCTCGCTGATGAGTGGAACGGCGTCGATTCCTTCCCGGAGCAGGCGATTCTGCAAGTCCGGGCTCAGAAAGGTGAGGTAGCCGAGAGCAGAGGCCGCGACGATCAGCAGCGGGAATATCGAGAAGAATGTGTAGTAGGTCAGGGAGGCTGCGAGGAAACCCCCGTCGTCCTCGGAGAACCGCCGGAACGTGCGGATCCCTATGTCGACTCCGCCGTGGTCGGCACGAGCACGTTCGACTCGAAGCTTTGCCTTCGAAACCACGTCCCCGAGTGCCACCTCGGTTCGTTACCCGGATGCAGCGTTAAAGATTCCCGCAGGGGCGGTCAGCCGACTCGGCGGACCTTGTTGGCCTTGAGGCACTTCGTGCACACGTTGGCGCGCCGGGGCGCGCCGTCCACCATGATCCGGAGCCGCTGGATGTTGGGATTCCAGCGCCGGCGCGAACGTCGGTGCGAGTGAGAGATGTTGTTCCCGAAGCCGGGAGTCTTTCCACAGATATCACAAACACTAGCCATTACGATCGGGCAGATTATCAGACCGACGCCCTCCGAGTGTTTCCCGGGGGGAGGACTGTCCCCTCTAGCCGCCCCGGACGCCGGGCAGGCGCCCAGAGGAGCGAGAACGGCGCCGCCACCTAAGATCCGCAGCGACCAACAAGAGTGCGGCGCAGCCCGCTGCGAGCAAGTGCGGGACTTAAGGAGCCGTCCGGGGCCTGCGATGGTGGACAGCGCTCTTACTCTGGGGCCATGGCCGACGTGGTACACGCGCCCCCCAAGGGGCTCGAGCTGTTCGCTCCGGCGCGCCGGCGGACGCCTCTGCGGTTCCCTCCCGCGAAGGCGCGCGCCCTCGAGAAAATGGGCATCGAGAGCGTCCAGGACCTTTTCCAGCACTACCCCCGCTACCACGTCGATCGGACGCGGCTCCGGACGGTGCGTGAACTCCGTCGTCTCGTCTCGGAGGGAGTCGAGGGGGAGGTCCAGGTTTACGCGACCGTCAAGAGCATTCAGCGGCCGATCCGAATCCCGCCCAAGGGAGGTCGCAGGGGCAAGGGCAAGGACCGTGTCCTCATCAAGGGATCCATCGGCGACGAAACGGGGTCCATCGACGTGACGTGGTTCAATCAGGAATGGGTTGCGCGCGCTCTATCGAAGGGCGATGTGGCCTTCTTCTATGGGCGCGTCGGCGTCTTTCGCGGGAAGCTGCAGATGACCGCTCCACGTTTCGAGGTCGTCCGCACAGGAAGGGAACCATTCAACGTCGGCCGCATTATCCCCATCTATCCGGCTACGGCGGATGTCACCACCGACCAGCTCCGGAGGTTCATGTGGGAGACGCTTGCGAAGTCCGGCGAGATCATGGATCCGCTTCCGGAAGAGATGCGGCACCGGCTACGGCTGATGCCCCGGGGCGATGCCGTGCGTACCATCCATTTCCCCGACGCGAAGGAGGATGTGCTTGCGGCGAGGCGTCGTATCGTCTTCGACGAGGTCTTCACGCTCCAACTCGGCCTCGTCTTTCGGAAACGCCGGCTCGAAAGACTTGTGCGCGGGATCGAACACCCGCGACCGGATGCCGCTTCGCTGCCCGAAACATTCGTTGCGGGTCTTCCGTTCGAACTCACTGCGGCGCAGAGGCGCGCATGCAATGAGGTAGCCGACGACATGTGCCGACCCTTTCCTATGCACCGGCTAGTGGAAGGTGAGGTGGGATCGGGGAAGACCGTCGTCGCTTTGTATGCGTGCCTGCTCGCAATCGGTGGAGCGAGCCAGGCTGCGTTCATGGCCCCCACCGAGGTGCTCGCGGAACAGCACTACCTCACCGTCACGGACCTGCTCGACCGCGCGTTTGGTGCCGATGAGGCGCGCAACCTATTCGCCGGCGTCTCGCGGCGTCCCGTCGTCCGGCTCCTGACGGGCTCAACGCCGGCATCCCAGCGCGACGTCATCTTGAGTGAAGTTGCGAACGGAGAAGTTGACCTTCTGCTGGGAACCCACGCTTTGATCGAAGATTCGGTGGAGTTCGCGCGATTGGGTTGTGCAGTGGTGGACGAGCAGCATCGGTTCGGCGTGCACCAGCGCAAGAAGCTCCGCGACAAGGGAGCTATGGGAGAGCCGGACATCCTCGTAATGACCGCAACTCCAATTCCGCGTACATTGGCCGTCACCATTTACGGGGACCTCGATCTCTCGGTGCTCGACGAACTTCCCAAGGGACGCAAACCCGTAACCACGTCGCTGGCGGAAGGTGAGGCCGGACGGACCCAAGCCTACGAACTCATCCGCAGTGAGGTAGCCGCCGGCAGGCAGGCGTTCGTCGTCTACGCGTTACGAGACGAATCCCAAGCGGTCGAACTGCGGAGCGCCAAAGCGGAGGCAAAGCGTTTGGCGAAGGAGGTCTTCCCGGACCTAGAGGTCGGGCTCGTCCACGGCGACATGAAGAGCGCCGAAAAGGAACAGGCCATGAACGACTTTCGTGCCGGCCGAACGAAGGTTTTGGTCGCGACGACCGTCATTGAGGTGGGCGTGGACGTTCCAAATGCGACCGTGATGTTGATCGAAAACGCCGAACGTTTCGGCCTCGCGCAACTACATCAGCTCCGGGGACGGACCGGCCGAGGGGAGCACGCATCACATTGCGTCCTCGCCACGGATCTCGATTTGAGCTCCGACGACACTGCCGTGGCGCTAGCCCGGGAACGGCTTGAATCCGTCGTGTCGTCGGGTGATGGGTTCAAGCTCGCCCTGGTCGACCTCAAGCAGCGGGGAGAGGGACAGCTTTTCGGCGCCCGGCAGTCGGGGATGCCCCAGCTGAAGCTCGCGCGGGTCCTCGAGCATCAGGACATCGTCATGCTTGCCCGCAAGGAGGCAGTGGCACTTCTCGACGACGATCCAGAGCTGCGTGCATACGAACACATGGCACTGGCCCGAGAGATGCGTGATCGATTCTCCGAGGTGGCGCTGGACGTGGTCCATTCCGGATAACAGCAAGGTGAGGCAAACCACGTGCGAGATCCCGTCGGTTTCGTTAACTTGTGATCATGCGAGTCATCGCGGGAAGTGCAAAGGGGCGCCGGCTGAAGTCGCCGACCACCGGTACGCGTCCGATGACGGATCGGATGAAAGAGTCACTTTTTTCCGCAATCGGGGATGTCGATGGAGTATCGGTACTGGATCTGTACGCGGGGTCGGGCTCCCTCGGACTCGAGGCGCTCTCGCGTGGTGCGGCTCAGGCGATCTTCATCGAAAACGCTCGTGACGCCATCATCAAACTCAACGAAAACATCGAGGCCACCGGGCTGGGTGACCGGGCAAAGGTCGAATGGGCAGAGGTCGGACCCATCCTCAAACGCGGGGCCACGGAACGCGTCGACCTCATCTTCATCGACCCGCCCTATTCCACCTCGCCCGACAGCGTCCTCGCAGATCTGGAAGCGCTCGTGATGGGGGGCTACCTCGCCGACAAGGGACGAATCGTGCTCCACCGGCCGACAAAAGAGCGGAAGCTAAAACCGTTGGGACTGAAGCTCTTGTGGGAACGAGAGTACGGGCAGTCGGCGATCTACATGTGGGCCCACGACGACGAAGAAGAGGGCGGTTAGGGCTGGTGCCGGCCGCTCTTTGTCCGGGCTCCTTCGATCCACCAACCAACGGACATGTCGACGTTATCGAGCGCGCCGCTCGATATTTCGACAGCATTTGCGTGGCAGTTATCGCAAACCCTTCCAAAAGGGCACTCTTCAGCCTGCAGGAGCGCAAGGAAATGCTCCGCGACGTCCTGGCACACGTGGAGAACGTTGAGATCGATTCCTTTGACGGGCTGCTCGTCGACTTTGCCCGCCGCAAGGACCTGACGATCATCGTGAAGGGGCTCCGCGCTGTTTCTGACTTTGAGTACGAACTGCAGATGGCACAGATGAACGCTGCTCTCCTCGAGGGTCTGGACACGATATTCGTCACCGCCAAGCCGGCGTGGTCCTTCCTGTCGTCAAGCCTCGTCAAGGAGGTGGCCAAATTCGGTGGGAATGTGTCGGGCCTGGTGCCCCCTATAGTGGGGAAGGCGCTGGCCGAGAGATTTCGCCACAAAGCGGAATAAGCGGTTTCCGGCCGTGGCAACATTTGCCCAAAGGCGCGAAAATCGCCGATCTGGAACTCACTAGAAAGGCAAAACCGGATGGACCTGATCCAACGCATCGACGAGCTTCAAGTATTGGTCGAAGAAGCCAAGTCGGTTCCACTGTCCAGCAGCGCCGTCATAGGTCGTGACGAATTCCTCGAGCTGCTGGCGCAGCTGAAGGAGCAGGTCCCCGACGAGATCCGCCAGGCGCGCTGGATGGCACGCGACCGCGACGAGCTACTCGCCCGCGCACGGAAGGAGGCCGAGCGGATCGTTGCCGAGGCGCGTGAGCAACGGGACCGGCTCCTGTCCCGAACCGAGATCGTCCATGCGGCGCAGCGCGAAGCCGAACGAATCAACGACGAGGCCAAGGAACGCGCCGCCAAGATGCGTACGGAGGCGGAGGACTACATCGATCAGAAGCTGGCGGCATTCGAGATTCTGCTGAACAAGACCCTGGCTACGGTTGCCAAGGGCCGCGAGCAGCTCCGTGGCGAGCGCACACCGACGTCCGTCCCACAGCGGGTCGACGCCGGAACGCCGCGCGCCCCCTTCGACGCCGAGGAGCTCAACGAGGCCGTCTCCTCCGAACGCTAGATGCCGGTAGCTCGCTGCGGGCGGCGGCCTCCTCGGGCTCCAAGCTGATACCTCGCTGCGGGCGGCGGCGAACTCCTCGGGGTCCAAACCGTTT
>OCZV010000204.1_pt1 | contig 21944 bp, 33 predicted proteins | sample 1539051 | NCBI WGS metagenome assembly OCZV01 (sample SAMEA3113581, study PRJEB22503) | soil metagenome
CCAGTAACCCCACCCAGCCAAAAGGCAACATTCTCCGGCTGAGAAAAATCGGGGGCATTTCGGTTTTGGGCTCCTTTGCGTAACGGAATCCGCTTGGATGAGACTAAGGACGATCAGAGGCCCAGGAAGGGAGGAGCGTTGACGAATTCCGCGACGGAGGAGCCGCGATTGGATTTCGGTGATCTCCGAGCCATATACGTGAACTGCACACTGACGCGCTCGCCCGAACCCTCACACACACAGCTCCTCATGGACAAGTCGATCGCGATCATGCGCGATCAGGGTGTAGCCGTGGAGAATCTGCGCGCCATCGACCTCGACCTCGCCATAGGCGTGTGGCCGGACATGACCGAGCACGGATGGGCGACCGACGAGTGGCCCAGCGTTTTCGAGAAGGTGCTGGCGGCCGACATTCTGGTCATCGGGTCACCCATTTGGCTGGGGGAGAAATCGTCGGTTTGCACGCACCTGATCGAGCGTTTGTACGGCAACTCGAGCCTTCTCAACGAAAGCGGTCAGTACGCGTACTACGGACGTGTGGCGGGCTGCCTCATCACCGGCAACGAGGATGGCATCAAGCACTGTTCGATGAGCATCCTGTATGCGCTTCAGCACCTCGGCTTTACGATCCCTCCCCAGGCAGACGCCGGTTGGATCGGGGAAGCGGGTCCGGGCCCTTCGTACGGTGACGACGGGATCGGGCTCGACAACGACTTCACGAACCGCAACACGACCTTCATGACGTGGAACCTGCTACATACCGCCCGCATGCTGAAGGACCGGGGCGGAATCCCAGCCCACGGCAATCAGCGATCGGAATGGGACGCGGGCTGCCGCTGGGACAACCCGAATCCCGAGCACCGATAGGTCCGAGAGCCGGTCTGGATCGTGCGCCGGCTCACACAGGGCGAGGAGCCGGGTCGCGGTTGTATGCGGCGCGCGCCCACACGAAACTGACTACCGTGATCGCCGTGCACCAGACGGCGGCAATGATCGCGCTGTTCCCAATCGGGGTCCCTAGGAGGAGTCCGCGCAGGGTCTCCATCATTGGTGTGAACGGTTGATTGTCCGCGAACCATTGCAGGCCTGCGGGCATCGATTCCGTCGGCACGAACCCGCTGCCGAGGAACGGCAGGAGCATGAGGGGCATCGGGAGGTTGCTCGCGCTTTCGGGGTTGCTGCTCGTCAGGCCGATCGCCACCGTTAGCCACGTGAGCGCGAGCGCAATGAGCGCGAGGACGCCGATGGCGGCAAGCCACTCGATAGCACCCGCGGTGGGACGGAATCCAACGATCACGGCCACCACGATGACGATCGCGAGGCTGATACCGGTCTGGATCATGCTCGCGAATACGTGTCCAGTCAGGACGGAAGGTCGGAAGATGGCCATCGTTCGGAACCGGGCGATTATGCCCTCGGCCATGTCCATCGCAACGACCATTGCCGTTCCCTGCACCACTCCGGCAATGGCCATGAGGATGATCCCGGGAGCAACGTAGTTGACGTACTCGGCGCGCCCTCCCGATTCCTGCCCCAGTCCCGCGCCCAAGGTGCCACCGAAGACGTACACGAAGAGCAACAGGAAGATGACCGGCAGACCGACGAGCATGAGTGTCAGTGACGGATACCGCTGCAAGCGCTTGAGGTTTCGCCGCAGCATTGTCGTGGAATCCATTACTGCATACGTGAGGGCACTCATCTCACGGCCTCCGTTCTGTCGTCGAGATGCCCGGTGAGCGTCAGGAACACGTCGTCCAAGTCGGGCGTGTGGACTGAGAAACCGTCGGGTTCTATTGATGCGCCGCCGAGCCGATCGAGTATGGACCGCAGTGACGAGACTCCACCGTCACTGGGAATCTGAAGAGTAAGTCCGTCCTTGTCGCTAAGAGCCTCATCGAGGACACGGGATGCCGATTCGAGATCGTCCACATCGGCGAACCGCAAGGCTATGTGCCCTCCGGGGATGAGCCTCTTGAGCTCCTCGGGCGTCCCTTCTGCGATCAGCTTGCCGCGATCAAGAAGGGCGATCTTGTCGGCTAGCTCATCGGCCTCTTCCAGGTAGTGAGTCGTCAGGAAAATCGTGACCCCGTCCGCGACGAGATCACCGATCATCTGCCACATCGTGCGGCGGCTACGTGGGTCGAGTCCCGTGGTGGGCTCGTCCAGGAAGACGATCTTTGGATCTCCGACCAGGGTCATCGCAAGATCAAGCCGACGTCGCATGCCGCCGGAGTAGATCCCGGCCGGTTCCTTGGCTGATTCAGTGAGTTCGAACTTATCTAGGAGTTCGGCAATCCGGCGACCGGCATCACCGGCATCGAGGTGGTGCAAGTCGGCCATGAGCTTCAAGTTCTCTTCTCCGGTGAGGAGGTTGTCGACCGCCGAGAACTGCCCGGTTACTCCAGTTGCTCTACGGACCGCCTCGGGGTGCTGAGCCAATTCGTGGCCGGCAACTTGGACCTCACCGCTATCGGCGCGGATCAAGGTGGAGAGAATTTGCACGGTGGTGGTTTTACCGGCCCCGTTTGGACCCAGGAGTGCGAAGATCGATCCCTCGGCGACGTCGAGGTCGAGGCCGTCGATCACTAGCTTCGAGCCGAATGATTTTCGCAATCCCTTGACTTTTAGCGCCGACCTAACCTGGGTGGTGTTCATGCATCCTCCTTTCCGTGGCTTCGCGCGAGCGTGCGAGCCACCGTGACGTCGCCGAATGAGGTCTGGGCGCGGACCTCTACCGCTTCCTCGCCCGTTTCGGGGCGTTCGGCATCGTCAAGTTCGTTGCGCACCGTCCCGAAGCTTGTGGAGATGTCCAACCAGGCGGGTACGCCGCTCCGAACACGAATGTCGATAGAGCCGTATGCCGTCTCGGCGACGATCTCGCCACGAGCAACCTCGCCGAGGCGGATGTCGCCGTTGGCGGTCTTCGCAGCGACGCCGGCGTCCGCTCTGTCGACGACGACTCTGCCGTTGGCGGAGTTCACCCTCGCGGATCCGGTGATGATGCCTACCCAGGTTCCTCCGTTGGAGTTCTTGACGACGGCGTTCCCCTCGATCGCGCCGATCGCTACATCGCCCGATCCCGCGGTGAACTCACCGTTGTCGACGGCCCGGTCTACGGTCAGATTCCCAGCGACCGTGCGCAGCTCTACAGGGCCCGCCTCCTCAACGTAGATGTCGCCGACACTCGTCTTGTAGCGGCACTCACCCAGCCGGCCGGAGCAGTGCAGGGAGGCAACCGCGGCCTCGCCACGAATATGTGAGCCCTCCGGCACCTCGACGTGCACATCTATTGACCCACCGCCGCCCCAGGGGGCGAATCGACGCCACCCCTTGGGAGCCTTGACTAGGAGTCGGCCTGCCGCGTATTCGACCTGGGTCTGCTCGGCTGCGGCAACGTCACCCTTCTTCGACGGGTTGCTGGGTTTCACCTCGACGAGGGTGTCCGTTCGGCCTTCCGCAACGACTCGGACGTCACCGAGGCCGACTTCAAGGGTGATCGTGATTGGTTCGGGTGTCTCGAAAGTAGTCATGGCACTCCATTCCGTGAATGGTCGGGCAGAGGAAACGGTTCTGATCACGTCGTGTCCCTTCACTCAACGCGCCCAACCGGTGTAGCGCTGGGCACCCCAGGGTGCTCGTCGCTCGCGCCTCCTGGCGCCGTCGGTTCGGTCCAGTGCCGCAGTGGCGGCCCGGACCAGCCACGCGTTGATCGAGAGCCCCTCCTGAGCAGCGGCGACCTCGACCCGCGCCTTGAGGTGTTCGGGCAGACGCAAGTTGATCCGGGTCATCGCCCCCTCGTCGCTTTCGGCGGGGGGAGGGGACTGCGATCGCTCGTGTTCATCACCGTCGCTCTCGATCGCCGGCGGAAGCGGAGGCGGCGTCACGACGAACTCGGGGTCCCGTCCTCGAAGGCGCACCTCCACCGAACCCGGAGCGAGCTCGGTGGTGATCTCTTCGGCGGCCGTCGCCAGCACCTCGTGGAGAGTGAGCCGGATCGCCGCGTCCAGTGGCGCCGACAGGCGTTGGGCCAGGGCACGGGCCTCGTCACCGCCGGCTTCGGCCGCAACCGCAAGCTGCTCCTGGATGTTGTCTATATAAGGGCGTAGATCCATGGCAGCACTATGGCATCATAATGGTGCCACGTCAACCAAGGAGGGCATCATTTTGGCTCCGGGCGTTCCTTTTTTTGCGGGGAATTTGACTTCAAGTTGACTTGAACTTGTAGGTTCGGGTCGTCGAGATAAAGGAGGGGAGAGAGAAAGTGTCGATTGATTCACCGACCAATGCGGCCGCCGCCCTCGATGGGGCGCTGGGCAACCTTTACGCGTCGCATCCCGAGGCCCTGCCGTTTGCCCCCGAGCTCCAGATCCGCGCCTTCATGCTGGAGCGCGAGGGTGGCAACCTACTCATCTACAGCGCCGGAGGTCTCGGAGGGCACCGCGCCGCGGTCGAGCGGCTCGGCGATATCTCCCGCCATTACCTGAATCACTGGCACGAGGCGTTGTTCGCCCCGGACTGGGTTCCGGCGCCGCTCTACATTCACGATGACGATCGAAGGCCGGCAGCAAAGAAGTTGCGGGTCGAGGGAAGCTTCTCGACGCGACACACATTGGAGGGTGACTTCGAGGTGATCCCGACTCCCGGGCATACACCGGGCGCGACGGCCTATCTCTGGGACGACGGAGAGCATCGTTTCCTCTTCACGGGCGACACGATCTTCTTGAGGAACAACGAGTGGGTCGCTGCGGTGCTCGACTCGAGCGACCGAGTACGTTACATCGAGAGCCTCGAACTAATTAAGGGACTCGATTTCGATGTGCTCGTTCCATGGGCCGCGTCCGGAGGAGAGCCTTACATCGCGCTAACGGACGGCGCGGATGCCGCTCAACGTATCGACTTGATTCTCGAGCGATTGCGCCGGGGGGAGGACTATTGACGATGAGCGCATTCAACAAAAAGGAACTTGCGTACATAACCTCCGGTGAACGCCGCCTCGGCCGGATCGCGACTGTGGGCGCCGACGGTACGCCCCACGTTACTCCGACGGGCTGGGCCTACAACGCGGAGCAAGACACCATCGACGCCGGGGGTCGTGACGTTCGGCGGACCAAGAAGTACCGCGACGTCAAGTCGACCCGACGAGCTGCGATCGTTATTGACGACGTTTTGCCTCCCTGGAAACCGCGTGCGGTCGAGGTTAGGGGACGGGCGGAAATCATCGAAGGCCCGCAAGTGAAGATCCGGATCCACCCGGACCGGGTCGTCTCGTGGGGTCTCGAGGAGGAGCAGGCGAAAACCGTCGCCTAAGCCGCTCGGATTTCCGCTGTCATACTCACCCGGGTGAAGCCCTTCTTGTTCGTCGTGGCATGCGAACGGTCGGGAACGACCCTGTTGAGGGCGATGCTCGACTCCCATCGCGATCTCGCGGTTCCGCCGGAGTCCTACTTTTTGATTCCGCTGATGCAGGAGCCGTTTAGCCCGGACCGGTTTCTGTCGCTGCTTTCGGACCACCGGCGATTCGTTCGCTGGGGATTGCCTCTGGGTGACGTCTCCGATTCATTGAGCAAGGAACAACCCGGGGACCTCGCCGGTGCAGTGCGCGTGTTGTACAGGACGTACGCGGAGTATTCAGGTAAGACTCGCTGGGGCGACAAGACGCCCGGATACGTCCGGCATATCCGCGCGCTGGCCCAGTTGTTGCCCGAAGCACACTTCGTGCACATCATCCGCGATGGGCGAGACGTCGCGCTTTCGTGGCTCGATGCCCCGTTCGGACCCGAGTCGGTTGGGGAGGCCGCGGAGCGCTGGCGCAAGGACGTGAGGGTGGGGCGGCGCGCCGGCCGCAGGCATGCCGCCGATCGATACATGGAAGTCCGATACGAGAAGCTGGTGACCCGTCCCGAGAGGGTGTTGCGGCGCATCTGCGAGTTCGCCGAGTTGCCGTTCGATCAAAGGATGCTTGCTTACACGGCGACGGCCGACCGTGTCATCGAAACCACGCTCGAACCCGAAAGCCACAAACGATTGCGCGAGCCGCCCACACCCGGCCTGCGGGACTGGCGCCGAGAGATGGCGGACGCCGACGTCCGCGCGTTCGAAGAGGTGGCCGGCGACATGCTCGTGAAGCTCGGGTACGTCACCTAGGCCGAGACTTCGGAAGGTTGGACGGGTGCCGCCACCTCGGCGCGTCGGCTCTTCGCCGGCCGTGTCGAGAGCCATGATCCCGCGAGGATGAGTACGAGCCCGAGGGCCGATCCCGCGCCGGGTTGCTCTCCTAGAACGATCATCCCGAGGGCGACCGCGATCACCGGATTGACGTACGTGATGACAACGGCGCGGCCCGCTCCAACCTCGGCGATAAGCGTGAAGAACAAATAGAGGCCCAACGCGGTGCACAGGAACCCGAGGGCTACCAGCGCGCCGACACCTTCCGCCGACGGCATCCGCGCGGGGGGATCCAGCAGCGCGGGGATGGTCAGATAGACGGTCGCAATGGCGAGGGTTCCGCCCATGGCGGCGACCGGGTCGAGGTCCGCGAGGTGGCGCTTCAGGATCATGGGCCCGATGGCGTAGCAGAGCGCCGCGACCACGATCGCCGCTGCGCCGAAGAGCTCGTCGGCTCGTCCGGCCACGTCGATGCCGACGAGCGCCACGACTCCCAGGAGCCCGATCACCAGTCCGGCCAGCCTCGCTCCGCCTGCCCGCTCGGTGGCATCGAAGCGCAACGCCAGAACTGCGACGAACAACGGAGTCGCTGCGATGAGGATCGCCGCGAGCGAAGACGACACATGCTGTTCGCCCGCGGCGATTAGCGGAAACGGAAGAGTGATCTCGACGAGCGCGAAGACTGCCAGCCACCGCCAGCGGCCTGCCAGAGACCTGAGCGTGCCGGACCGGTACGCCAGCGTGAGCAACACGGCCGCCCCGATCACGATGCGCACCCAAGCGAGAAACACCGGGGGGACGCCGTCGTCGACGGCGACCTTTATCAGCAGGTAGGGCACTCCCCAGAGGACGGATACGGCGGCAAAAGCGGTCCACGCCGTGGCGCTCATGGCCGTTGTTCCCGTCGTACTCGTCATCGGATCGCCTCCTTCGCTGGTGCCGGTTCCGTCGCCATCACTCACGGCCTCGTCCGGCGAGGCCCTGATCGTTGCTCCCATTGCCACCCCTCCTTTGCCTCGTCCTCAGTAAAGGTACGGGATAGGTGGCCCACTGATAAGGTCCAATTCCATGACGATTGAATGGACCGGTTTGGGGCCGGAGATCCTGGTGCGCTTGGACCGAGAGCGACCCGAGCCGCTGCGCGCCCAACTCGAAGGGGAGCTGCGCGACGCGATCCGCGCCGGCCGTCTGCACGAGGGCGAGCGGCTCCCGTCGTCGCGGACGCTCGCCCGCGAGCTCGGCGTGTCGCGCGGTCTCGTGCTCGAGTGCTACACGCAGCTGCAGGCGGAGGGCTATCTGCTGGCCGAACCGGGTTCCGGCACACGGGTTGCGGCCAGGGCGGAGGCGCCCGTCTCGAGGACGGTCGCGGAGGCAGTGCCGCTCCCGCCGGAGATCGATTTTCGCCCCGGCGTTCCCGATCTCACCAGCTTCCCGCGCAGCGACTGGGCGTGGGCGCTGCGCGATGCATGTCGAAACGCCCCAACGGCCTCACTCGGTTACACGGATGTGCGAGGGAGCACGAGACTCCGGGAGGTTCTTGCCGCTTACCTTCGCCGTGTCCGCGGTGCCGCGACGGATCCTGAGAACATCGTAATAACGACGGGCTTCGCGCAGGCGCTCACGCTCGTGTTGCGTGCCCTTGCCCGCCGCGGGGTCAAGAGCGTCGCTTTCGAAGACCCCGGGTACTCGGACTTCCGCGACACGGGAGCGTGGGTCGGCGTCGAACCGGTTCCGGTGCGCGTGGACAACATGGGGATCGACGTCGACGCGCTCGCGGCAACGAGCGCTCGCGCTGTGGTCCTCACTCCCGCACACCAAACTCCCACCGGGGTTGCGCTCGCGCCCGAGCGACGTCACGCATTGGTGGAGTGGGCCGAGGCGCGCGACGCGACGATCGTTGAAGATGACTACGACGCGGAGTTCCGCTACGACCGGGAGCCGATCGGGGCCATGCAAGGCCTTGCCCCGAAGCGCGTTGCGCTCGCAGGCACTGTAAGCAAGGCGCTTGCACCTGCACTTCGCATCGGGTGGATCGTCTGTCCTCCCTCTCTCGTCGAAGCGGTCGTTGACGGAAAGCTCCTCAGCGACCGCGGCTCGCCCGGTCTCGATCAGCTCGCACTCGCAGCCATGATGGAGTCGGGCCGGTACGACCGCCACCTGCGCCGAATGCGCGCGGTGTACGCGGCCAAATCCGAAACGCTTGTGCGCGCATTGACGCGCCATGCGCCGAGTGTGCTGCTGCATGGACTTGCGGCCGGATTCCACGCCGTTGCCCGGCTTCCGGCAGCGGCATCGGAAGAAGGCGTCGTCGCAGCGGCACACGAGCGTGGGGTGGGTCTATTCGGCATGAGCCGGTTTCGAGCAGACGGCAGCACCGACCCTCCTGAAATACTTCTGGGATTCGGCAACCTGACCGAGAGTGCGATCGAACGCGGTATTGCGATGGTCGGCGACATTTTGGAAAACCGGTAGGGAACCCGTCCCGAAAGGAGAACATTCCGTGAAATGGAAGCTCGAAGTGGTAACTCTCCCGGTGTCGGATCTCGACCGCGCGCGGGACTTCTACGCAGACAAGCTCGGCTTCAACGTCGATATCGATGACACGGTCAACGACTTCCGTTTCCTTCAACTGACTCCTCCCGGATCGGGGTGCTCGATCCATCTCCGGCAGGCAAGCGCCGACCGCCCTGCAGGCTCGATTCGGGACTTGTTCCTCGTTGTGAGTGACGTGCGTGCGGCGCATGACTATCTGGCCGAGCATGGCGTCGAGGTCGGTGAAGTGCAGGTGTTCGACTCAGGCACCTATCGAGCCGCCCGGGAGGGAGAATCGCTCGACCTGTTCGGATGTGTCCTCTTTGACGATCCCGATGGGAACGGATGGATGGTCCAGCAAATCCCTCCGCGTGAGTGACCTACGAATGAAATCCTATGTTGCGTTGCTCCGGGGAATCGGCCCCGGCAACCCAAACATGCGCAATGACAAGTTGCGCGGGGTCTTTGAGGATCTCGGCTTCAGCAATGTCCGTACCGTGATCTCGAGCGGCAACGTCTTATTTGAGAGCGATTCTTCGGCGATCAGAGCGATGGAGACCCAAGTCGAGGAGGCATTGCCGAAGCAGTTGGGATTCACAAGCACCACCATCATTCGGAACAGGGCGCAGATCCAGGCTCTTGTCAACCGCGATCCGTTTGCGGGTGTCGAGCATTCGGACAAGTCGCATCTGGATGTGACGTTTTTGAAACGTAAACCCAAGACGATCCTGTCCTTCCCCTACAGGCCTAAGGATCGTAGTTACAGCGTTCTGGGTCTGTACGACAGGGACATCTGCAGCATTGTCGACCTGACGAGTGGCCGGACTTCGGACTTGATGCAGTGGCTCGAGAAGCAGTTCGGCAAGGAGATCACCACGCGCACCTATAGGACCGTGGGACGGATCCTGAAGAAGCTTCGCGAGTAACCGGGCCCCAACCCGGGTAGCAGGTCGGCACGTTCCTACCTCGGTAGGAGGTTGCCGAACGTGAGGTAGGGCAGTGGATTGCCCTCCTCATGCTCGTCGACGCCTTGTGGTCTGTGCTGGGTGTCGGAATCGGACTTGCGGTCCGTCACCAGGTCGCCGCGATCGTCGGTTCACTTGTCTGGGTCCTCGTGGCCGAAGCCCTTGTCGGCGCGGTCGCCGGCACGGATATCAGGAGTTTCCTGCCGTCCGCCGGTGCGCGCGCCGTCGTGGTCGACGAACCGGGTTTGCTCGATCCGGCGGTCGGTGCCGTGGCGTTGATCATGTGGGCTGCCGTCTGGATCGGCGGAAGCGCGCTGGTAATGGCGCGCCGGGACATTGCGTGATGGGGGTGCCCACATCGGCTCGTTAACCAGGGTGCACCTCGGCGAGGGTCTTCCCCTCTAGGACGGCACCTACGACTGCCGCGAAGTTCGGGCAGTCCAGGATGTTCTCGCGCGGGCACTCAAGGGCATGGTCGATCGCATGGCGCGCGGCCTGCGCTTTCGTGATCTGTCTGTCGAGATCCGCAAGCTTTCGCCTTGCCAGCTCGCGCCAGACCTGTGTCGATGTCCGCATCCCAAGCAGGCGCCCGATCTCGCGGAGCGTGAAGCCAACCTGCTGGAGTAACAGGATGATCCCGACGCGCTCCGCGGCCGAGGGCTTGTACCGTCGCCCCGCCGAATCGCGTGTGGCCGGACGGACCAGGCCCAGCTCCTCGTAGTAGCGAAGGGCCGAGGTGGTCACGCCGGTCCGGACGGCGAGTTGGCCGATCGTTAGCAGGTCGTCACCCATTGTTTGACTTCAAGCGTACTTGAAGCGCTTGGCTAGAACAGGATGAAGCAGAGGGTTGTGGCCGCGATCGTTTCTCAATTCGTGCGCCCTCGTGGATTCTGGGGCCTGTTGGCCGGATGGGAGATGGCGCTGCGGCCTTCCAACCGGCGTCGCAACGCCTGGGCGGTCGACCTGCTCGACGTGCGGCCGACCGATCGGGTTCTCGAGATCGGCTTCGGCCCCGGTCTGGCGATCCGGGAGTTGAGCCGCCGGGCGCATCAGGGGCGAGTAGTTGGTCTCGACCATTCGAAAGAGATGTTGAAGCAGGCCGGCAAGCGCAACGCGCGGGCCGTCCGAGCCGGGCTGGTCGATCTCCGCCTCGGGTCGGCCGAGCAACTGCCTGACTTCGAGGAACCGTTCGACAGAATCCTCGCGGTCAACAACATGGGTATGTGGCCGGATCCGGACCGGGTACTCAAAGACCTGCGACGCATCACTTCGAGCGGAGGCCGGATCGCGATCGTGTCGCAGCCCCGCGGTCCGGGAGCCAACGCTGAGACGACACAGCGGCTCGGCCGCGAGGCCGCAGAACGATTCCGACGAGCCGGATTCGTCGACATCAGGTCGGAAACCCTCGCCCTCTCCCCACCGGTCGTGTGTGTGCTCGGGAAGGCAGGGTAGGTCGCCGTTGGCGGACAAACCCGACTACGGAATCGATGCCTCCTAAATGAACCGGCGGGACCCTCCCGACTGTAGCCAGCCCCGCGCCCAACTGTCCGTTTACCAAGAGGCGTAGGCAAACGCACATCTCGTTCGAGACGATGTCTTCATGCTTGGTGACCGCCTTGCGCGCTGTCTGGGGTCAGCGTCCGGTGGGGCAGTCTTCTACAGGACCCTCCACCACGAGGTTGTAGGGGTAGGGAACCTCCATCTCGCCCCTTACCCCCAAAGTCGAGTAGCGCACGTCGTAGCTCGGCTGAAATACCGCGTCGCGACCTAAGCTTCGGCAGTCCTCGAAGCGAAACCGGATGGCAATGTGGCGTTCTTCGCCCGACCCTAGGGTGAACGGCTCGAATGGCTCGTACCTGGTCAGGGGCGGAATGAGGGCCGTGACCTCTGAGCTCGGAGGTCCCACCAGGACCTCAATCGGCTGCATTGGGATCTTCATCTCGCTCGCATCGAGTAGGTACGGCTTTAGCAGACGTTCGATCCGAACCGGCAACCGGCCTGAGTTTCTGAGGCCGAACTGAACTGCGGCCATTTCGCCGTGCCGGTATCGAAAGATTGCAGCGTCCTGATCGCCGTAAGCCGTCACCTCCCGAAACTCGGTTCCATCGACACCGAAGACGCTGCCATTTGCGAGCGGCTCGTAGCGATTCAGCACTATCGAGGTGGCGACCAATCCTATGACCACTAGGGCAGCTAGAAACAAGCCAATCCGGACCAGAACCCGCGTTCGCCCGCGCCGCTGGGGTGCAGTTTCTTCTGGAAGAGATTCATCGGCCAAGGTCGCCATGTCCTAGACAATAGATGCTCGCCTCAGGCCGCGAAAGCGTCCATTTGCGTGGAGTGGTGGGAAACCACGAGTTCTCGGTCTGCACTGGCTCTAGTTGATCGCTCGGATCTTCGCCGCCGGTGACGTGACCGACTTCGGTATCGCCAGGCCATCATCGCTGCCGGAGTGGACGCGATAGCGGCCGTCGATGCCGAGCACTATCTTGCTCGCTGGTGACTCCGGCGCGTTCTGCCGCGTAACGCGATGGCACTGCGGTGGGCATGCGATGTGACCGGCGACCATTGCGGGACCGAGATTCAGACATAGCGGCGGTGTTCGTAGCACCACGTGAACGAGCCGGATCCCAGAGGCAGCGATTTGATCACGGCGTGACCAGTCTGGTGATAGTGGGCCGTGTTGTGTCCCAACTGGGACTCGCAGCAGCCGACGTGCCCGCACTCGGTGCAGACTCGTAGGTTGAAGTCGCTTCCGCATTCTTCGCACACGTCGGACCGCGGTTGTGCGAAGGCCTTCGGGACGTGCTCGCATGCTTCGGTACGCCGGCCCAATGGAGCCATGCTCGGCCTCCTCTTCCATCGATTGGGATTACCGCCCACAACGTCCCCACCTCCCTTGGCACTTCCGAAGTGTCAGCGTGAGAACACTCGTCGTTAATGCTCGAGCGTGACTTCAGGGGTTCGTTTATCGCCCTACCGACCATGCAGATGTGTCGAGGCGTACTGCCCATGGGACGGAGCCGTGCATCTACCGGTCTCGAGCATGAGCTATGCCGTTCCCGCACGCAGCTCGGCCGATGACCTGCCATCCGAGCTGTGTCATGCACAAGACAGTTCAGAAACCTCCTCCGCCGGTGGCGGGTTTGCAGGAGGGCAACCGCAGATGTGCCGAACCTTCGGCACCACCAAGGAGGACCAAAATGGACCTGTTGCTAAGGGGGGTACTGGCGGGACTGATCGGGACCGTGTTCATGAACCTGTCGAGCGAGACCGAGATGCACATACGGGGTCGGCAGCCGAGCGTGGTTCCCGGGCGCGCCGCCAACAAGATGTTGAGCATCGTTGGGGTTCCCCAATTGGAGGGGGCCGCCCTAAAGGTGCTTTCGACCTGGACGCACTATCTGTACGGTGCCGCCTGGGGCGTCGTGCTGTGGGCGCTGCTGTCGACGCTCGAGCTGCCGATTGCTGCCGCCCTTCCCCTGTTCTTTGTGATCGTGTGGGGGACCGAGCAGGTAGAGCTTCCCGCGCTCGGGCTAACGCCCCCGTCATGGAAGTGGGGGGCCAAGGAAGTTGCCATCGACCTCGGCCACCACGTCGTGTTCGCGATCGGCTCGGTCGTGGGCTGGGGGCTGCTCGGATCGGTGTAACCCGACCGGCGGCGACTCCGCTCGAAAACGGCATGACACGACGACGGAGTTGTTCTCACGAGCAGGTCGGAAACGGCAGTCTTTGATCGGTCTTCTCTGGCACCCTTAGAGCACGATCATCTGACTTTGGAGCTGGGAGGGAATGAGGGAGTCTCCATGAGCTTTTTTGCCAAGTTTCCCGGCCCGACCTTTATTGCTTCCGCCACCGCTGATTGTGTCAGCAGACGGACATTTTCGGATTTATTGGTGGGCGGTTGCGGTTAGCTGTCGGAGCTCACAACTTGGCGTTGGGGGGCTCATGAGGCTCACCCTGCAATTGACACCACTAGAAATGATCGAACGCGGGAACCGAACGTCGACCTCGTCGCTTCGGAGAAAGGAGCCGTCATGGCCCGAGCCCCTTCTGTGGAAGCCAGACTCGCCGTCACGCAGTCGCTGTGCCCCAGGTGCAAGGGCCTCGTCGAAGCCGAGGTGATCCGCAGAGACGACCGCATCGTCATGGTCAAGCACTGCCCGAGGCACGGCGTTTTCGAAGCGCTCACTTGCTCGGATGCCGACTGGTATGAATGGAGTCGGCGCTTCCAGCGACCGGGGCGCGCGCCGGTTCACCGCGCAACCGAATCCGAGCTCGGATGTCCGTACGATTGTGGTTTCTGTCCGGAGCATCAACAACACGCGTGCGTGACACTCTTTGAGATCACGCAGGCCTGCAACCTCGAGTGCCCCGCGTGCTTTGCGGCCAGCCCTCATGGATCGCACTCGTCATCGGAAGAGATCGACGCGATGCTCGACGCAGTGAACATGGCCGAGGGTGGGCCGGCGGACGTGGTCATGCTGTCCGGGGGTGAGCCGACCATTCACCCCGAGTTCGAGGGGATCGTGGAGCGCATATCGAGTTCCGGACGGGTCAGGCACCTCATGGTGAACTCGAACGGCATTCGGTTCGCGCGGGAGCCCGGGCTGTGCGAGTTGCTCGCTTCGAACGGAGTCAAGGTGTACCTGCAGTTCGACGGACTGCAGAGCGGATCCATCGAGATGCTGCGCGGCAGTGATCTCGTCGAGACCAAACTGAAGGCTCTCGACACGCTGGGAGCGGCCGGAGTAACCGTCGTGCTCGTAGCAACGATCGCGAAGGGCGTGAACGACCACGAGATCGGGGCGATCGTAGATCTCGGCCTCGAGCACCCAGCCGTGCGGGCGGTGAGCTTCCAACCCCAGTTCGGTGAGGGTCGATGGGTCCCATTCGACCCCATGGATCGCACCACCGTCACGGACGTGATATCGGCAATCGCCGAACAGACCGCCGGCGCGTTCGTGGCGAGCGATTTCGTGCCCATCCCGTGCTGCGATCCGATGTGTACGGCGGCAACCTACGCGTGGGTAACGGACGGCGCGGTGACCCCACTACCGCGCATCGTCAACGTCGAGCATTATCTCGACTACATCCAGAATGCTGCCTCTCCCTCCCTGAGCCCGATCCTCGAAGAGGATTTCGCAGAGATGCGGACGACGTTGGAGACCCTGTACTCGAAGTCGAACCCAGCCGGTTCCGAAGGACAGATCCATGCGTTCACATGTGCGTGCGAGCCTCTGCTCGAGTTGGGAACGCGCGATCTCTCTCAGCATCTCTTCACGATCACGATCGAGGCCTTCATGGACCGTCATAACTTCGACGTGGCCAGGGCGCGCAAGTGCTGCATCCAGGAGGCGCTTCCGGACGGGAGGATCGTGCCGTTCTGCGTCTACAACACCCTGTACAGGTTCGCTCCGGAGAAGCGGGCTCGACCTGTGGCCCAGTTGAAGGCGTGACCGGCGTGACGAGTTTCGGGACTGTCTCCGAGATCAAACAGTCATGTTGCGCAACCTGGCAGCACCCGGCGGCTCGGCTCCTGCTCGGTGATCATCTCCACCCCGGTGGGCGCGCGCTGACCGAGACCGCCATCGACGCGACCTGCGCTGGAGCCGGCGACATAGTTCTCGACGTTGGCTGTGGGCATGGGTCCTCCGTGCGACTCATGCGAGAACGGGGAATAAGCGCTGTCGGTATAGACCTATCTGAGCCTGCGGCGAGAGAAGCCTCACTTGAGGGTTCGGTTCTGGTGGGCGACGGGGAATGCCTGCCTCTGTCGCCCGGGAGTTTCGACGGTGCGCTCGCCGAATGCGTGGTCTCCCTGTTTATCGACAAGGTCCGAGCTCTTGGCGAACTGAACAAGGTCCTCAAACCGGGCAGCCGCGTGGTCATATCCGACGTGGTAGTAGAGGAGCCACTGGACCCCGTGATTGATGGGACGGCAGCGTGGTCCTGCTGCATAGGTGGTGCGGTCTCGAGAGAGGAGTACGTGCGACTGCTCTCCGGCGCAGGCTTCGTTACGATCGAGGCGGGAGACCAATCGGAAGCCCTAGTCGCCACAATCCAGCAGGTGAGGCGCCGGCTATCGCTCTTGGAGATGACGGCAGCCGTTGGTCAGGCAAACCTCGAAGACTTCGGCGTCTCCTCCGGCGTCCTCGAACGCGCTCGTGACATCGCGGCCATTTTGATCGATGAAGTCCGGAGGGGCGCCCTCGGATACATCCTGATCACCGCTCGAAAACCCTGGGGCGACGGGGCAGGAGCTGTTGCGTAAGAACCCACCTGCAGGCGGCACCAGCGCCGGGCACGGGCCGCGCATGGACTGTCAGCATCCGGACAAACCTGAGCGCTCTGCGCCGTTGCAATCTATGGCGCCGATCTATATAACAGGTTTACCTGTTGAATTGATTCTCCTGCGAAGGCGGACAACGTCAATACGGAATCCGATCGACTCGAAAAACTCGCCTCGGCGGTAAATGACCGCAACTTCCCGACGTTGGCGGGCCGGCAATGAAGATTGCCGATACGAAGAGGGAGAGGAAGGCCGTCTCCTTGGAGCCCGGAGCGCTGGCCCGATTCTTTCGGGTGCTCGGCGATCCGACCAGACTTCGCATAATCGAGGCCCTGCTGGAACGGGAGCGTTCGGTCTCGGAGCTGGTCGACCTAATTCAGGTGCCGCAGAGTCGAATCTCCAATCATCTTGCTTGTCTGAAGTGGTGCCGATTCGTGACTGGAGAGCGGAGGGGACGCTCCACCACGTATCGCATATCTGATGAACGAGTTTCCGACATGTTGGCGCTCGCCGCGGCGTTGGCCGAGCCGAATTGTGATCACCTGAGCTCGTGCGCGCGCATCGGTCCGGACTGGATATGAGTCCGCGCGCACTGAACAGTTACTACGGAAGGGAGTAGGGATGAAGGTTCCCATAACGCTGCAGTACTTCGACGGCTGCCCGAACTGGATGCAGGCAGAGAAGGATCTGAAGTCAGCGATCGAAATCGTCAACCTCGACGTAGAGATCAACTATCAGAAGGTCGAGTCACACAGCGAAGCCGAGCGCCTTGCGTTCAGAGGATCCCCCACGATCCTGATCTCCGGAAACGATCCGTTCGCAGACCCGGACGCGCCCGTCGGGCTTTCGTGCCGCGTCTACCGGACCGGTGAACGGACATCCGGATCTCCGGGCGTCGACGCGCTCACGAAGGCTCTGTGGGCTGTGCCGCTCTAGGTTCTTTGCGCGTGGGACCGCGCAATACGCGGGCCTACGCGCAAGGAAGCACCCGAACGCGTGTCAGACGGAGGGTGCCTCAGGAAGGTCGTGCGGGAAGGGCGCGACCCACCTGAAATGGCGGAGGACTGGGCGTTTGCACCAGCACTCCTCATTACACGTGCACGTTCGGGTCGCCTCAATTCGACCGTTTACGACGGCCAGGACCCCCAGGACGATGCCGGCGACGATCAGCAGCCTTCGCATGGATCACTCCTCAATCACTATTTTTCCGGGATTTGACTCCAAGGTACCGTAGCGAGTCCGCGGGGTCCGCCCCCGCATGAGTTTCGTCACGGCCGGTGACGGTCAAGGCGAATGATGCCTCGATCCAACGCCTCCGTCACCGCCGCTGTTCGGTCGTCTACCCCAAGTTTCGCGAAGATGTGTAGCAGGTGGGTCTTAACGGTCGCTTCGCTGATTTGCAATGAGCGAGCAATTTCGCGATTGGAGAGTCCTCGAGCGACGGATTCGAGAACATCGATCTCACGCGAGCTGAGCGCCTGCTCCGCAGGAGCACGCATTTTCCCCAGGACGCGAGAGGCGACTCCGGGGGACAGCACAGATTCGCCGCGAGCGGCCACGCGGACCGCCTGGAACAGTTCCTCCCGCCGAGCGTCCTTTAGCAGATGCCGGAACCCAAACCGGGATCAGCGTCGCGTGCCGGGTGCGCCTAGCCCTCGATGATGTGGCAGACGTTCGCTTTCTCGCAGTCGCGCGGTGAAAGCCGTCGAGCGCGCCGCGACAGCCTCTGGAGGTCGGTCCGGATCCGTTCGAGAGCTGCGATCTGTTCGGATACCTCGCGGGCGCGCCGGTCGATCAGCTCGGCGACATGAACGCAAGGAATCTGGCCTCTTTCGCGAAAGTCGAGCACACCCCGGATCTCTCCGAGTGACAAGCCGATTGCCTGCGCCGCCCGGATGAATTCGAGGCGAGCGACTGTGGATACCTCGTAGTCGCGGTAACCGTTCTCCAGCCTCCTGGGTTCCGGCAGGACGCCGACCGACTCGTAATAGCGGATGGTCTTGGCCGGAACGCCCGCCCGCCCCTCAAGCTCACCGATTCTCATGCTTTGAACCCTAGCACTTGACATTCCAGTCGACTGGAAGGTCTAGCGTGATGGAAATGCCGGGCACAACCTGGGAGGCGTGGTGACAACACAGCTTGAGACGCTCAGCTTCGAGCAGCTTGCAGATCACGTAACTGCTTGGTTCAAAGAGACGTTGCCGCGTGCGGAACACCGGCGCCTCCTCCCGCCGACCCTTCAGGAACTGGCCAAAGGCCGGCCGGTTGCAATGGAGACACTCGCGGAGCGCGCCGGCATCCCAGTCGAGGAGGCCTATTCGTTTCTGAGCAAAGCGGGTGGTGAGTGGGATGCGACTGAGACGCGGCTCATCGGCTGGGGCCTGACACAAAATCCGACGCCGCACAGCTTTCAGGTGAACGGCCACGATCTATACACGTGGTGCGCAGCGGACTCGGTTTTCTTTCCCGTCGTGATCGGAGCCCATGCCCGCATCGTCTCGCCGTGCGCCGCCACCGGGGAATTGATTCACATCGACATGACACCGACCGGAGTGAAATGGGTCGAACCGCCGGGCGCCGTCGTGTCTATCGTCACACCATCGGTCGACGTCTCGGAGGTCCGGGCCGCCGTCTGCAAGGCGCAGAACTTTTACCGCACGGCCGACGCGGCCGCTTCGTGGCGCGAACAACATCCCGACGGATTGCTGCTTCCCGTGAAGGACGTATTCGAGCTGTACCGGCGCGCCGTCCACTCGATCTGGGCCGATCAGGTGCCAAGCTGAGGGAGGCCCAGAGTCTTCTTTTGTCGGGAACTTGCTGTTGGCGCAAGTCCTGAACAAAAGAAGACTGGGGCCGATGAGACCGCTTCCCCTCGCTCCGCAGCCCGGCGACTCCGGGCGAATTCGATACGGCCTGCTAGCACTCGCCGTGGCGCTGGCCGGTCTGGCCGGCTTCGTCGGCTACCTCATTTACCCACGCTTCGACCTCCCCTCGGTGAGTGGGGCGGGACTGCTCGTTCTCGCAGCCGCCGCGGGAGTGGCGTCTTTCTTCTCCCCCTGCTCGTTTCCCCTTCTGCTAACGCTGATTGCACGCGCGGCCGGTGGAGGAGAGGGAACGAGTGGCCGCCTGCGGTCGGTGCTCGTGTTCGCCGCGGCATTTTCCGTGGGGGTTGTGGCGTTCGTACTGGCGCTCGGCGCGCTGATCGGCCTCGGTGGGAGTGGGCTCGCATCGTCGATCACGTTCACGAGCCCAACAGGCATCGCGCTTCGTGTCTTTCTGGGCTTGCTCCTCGTCACCCTCGGTCTGATCCAAGCAGAGGCTCTCGCAGTCTCTTTCCATGCCGTCGAACGGTTCACGCAGCCGGTCCTTAAGCGTCAAGCAGGCTTCCGCAGTCGGCACCCGGTCTTGGGCTCCGTCGCTTTCGGCTTCGCCTACCTCATCGTCGGCTTTGGCTGAGCCGGGCCGATCCTCGCCGGTCTGGCGGGTCACGCACTAACAACCGGAGGATTCGGGGCGGCTTTTGTCGCCTACGTTGTCGCGGGGTCGGCAATCGTGCTGCTCGCCTTCGGCGCGGCCCTCTTCGTCGCCCTCGCCCAGGAACGAGTAACCGAGCGCATCGGGGCGAGCGCTCCGGCGGTGAAGAGGTGGGGTGGGTTCATTCTCGTGATCGTCGGCCTGTGGCTGGTGACCCTGGGAGTTTTCGCAGATTTCTTCGCCCGCGTATTCCCCGTGTGACAGTCACAGGATGTCGCCGACCAACGTGAACGGGACACTCTTCTTCCGGGCCAACGACGGGATCTTCGGTTGGGAGCTGTGGAGGAGCGACGGGACGACGGCGCGTACTGCGCTCGTTGAGGACATCAACCCCAACAGGAGTTCGAGCCCTACGGAGCTGACCGAAGTCGACGGAACCCTGTTTTTCGTCGCCGGCAACGGCAGGATGGTGGGGAGGTATGGGCGAGCGACGGCACGGGGGGCGGAACGGTGCTCGTGAGAGACATCCAGCCGAAACGTCGCTCGCCGTGTATCCGGTTACCCACTTGACGGGTGTCGGCGGCACCCTGTTCTTCTTCGCCGATAACGGCCACAGCGGGCACGAGTTGTGGGCAGCAACCCCCTGAGCGCGGGCCCATCCTGCCGGTGGCTCGCGCTGCGCGCTCTCGTGCGCCTGATTGGACACAATTCGAACTCGGCCGACCTGCGGATCTTGGCCCTCAGTTAAGTTAAGTGGTGGGGAAGGCACGAAGACTGAGGTCGGGGATCCTCATGCTTGACAGCAATAACCATGCAAATTAGCCTTCTCTCATGAAGATACGCATTTCCAAAGGTGGACAGTTTTCGCTGCCGGCTGAAATCCGGCGTCGCTGGGCAACTGACGCACTGGTCGTCGAGGATCTGGGGGACCGAGTCGTGCTGAGGCCAATCCCGAGCGATCCGGTAGCGGCCGTCGTTGGGGCTTTCCCCTCCAAAAAGCACACTGCCGGCCAGGCGCGTAAACGAATCCGGCAGGAGGAGCAGGAGGCGGAGCGCCGCAAGTACTCCAAGTGATCCTGCTTGATGCAACCGCCCTGGTGGGTGTCTTCCTCGGCGAGCCGTGCGCGGATGAGGTTGCCGCAATTCTGCGTGGCGGCGAGGCCGGGATCACCAGTGCAAACCTCACTGAAGTAATCGATGTCTTGGTGCGGGTTTTCGGAAACGATCTCGAGGCCGTAGAGGCCAGGCTCGTGCCCCTCCTCGCAACGACCCTACCCGTCATTGGTATCGGCGAGGCCGAGGCGCGCCGAGCCGCGGAGATCAGAATCTCCTACTACCACCGACGGGATGCACCTCTTTCGCTCGCAGATTGCCTTCTGCTGGGCACTGCCTGGGTGCTTGACGCCGCGGTGGCCACCGCCGACATTCCGGTTGCTAGTTGTGCGCGTTCAGAAGGTTTGGATGTCGTTTCCTTGAAGGATTCGGCCGGACGGAGGCCGTGAGCCTGGGCCCAGGTGAGCGCGCCACTGACTTCGAATAAGCGCGTGAAGCTGGCTCTGTCGGTGCCCCCGGCAGGATTCATGCGGGACCGGCGTGCCCGGGCCCATCCCACCGCCCTCGGCGAGCGCTACGCCCGCACCATCACTCCCCGCGAGCGACGGCCCTGAGCCAACGACGACGTATAACTGCCGAGAACGGTCCGACGATCAGCCAGTACATGCGGAAGGGGAAGTCGACGTCGGCAACTCGAGTTTCGGTAGCGAGGTGCGCACCACCGGAGGGCCGCGCCTTGGCTTCGAACGCGAGGGCGACGCGGTAGCGGCGGAGTCGGCCGGCGGCCACGGCGGCGGTTGGGGATCGCTCCACCATTTCTAAACCGAGGATTTCCGTCGCGAACCGCTCCAGGGAAAGATCGGCGCCTCGAAGTCCGCGCAAACGAAACAGTGTCTTCACGAGCCGGTCGGGGGTTACCGGTATGGCGAGCACACGGTCGATGGCCACCTCCGGCGGGATGCTAAGCGCTATGCCGTGAACCTCGTTAATGTCGAAGTCCGGCAGGTGGCGGTCCAACGTTTCCACGCGCAGAATCTAATGTCGGGCGGCGCCGCCGTCGACCGTGAGATCCGAGCCCCAGTTCGGTGCCAGCAGTTGTGAACAATCTCCGGGGATTTCACCGGACTATCTCCGGCTAATTCACCAGAGAAAGGCGTTCCCACCTCACCAGCCCGAGTGCGTAACCGGGGCAGAGTGTGGCAAGCGAGAGGCAGAGGGGCGGAGTCACCAATTTCTATCTGCGGAGGGTCGGGAACACTCCAGCTAGTGAGGCAACTCTGTTACTGGTGTTCTCTCGGGCATCGTGGATCCGAGGTGCGATGCGTGCGCGTCGCTGCTTTAAGAGTTGGACGTTTCGCGTTCTTCCGGACAGCCCCTACGATCCCGGCCTCACCAGGTCATTCGCGCCGAAGAGCGCGAAGAACTCCCCACGGGAACCCGAGGAATCCCGCATATTTTTTTGA
>OCZV010000205.1_pt1 | contig 21777 bp, 21 predicted proteins | sample 1539051 | NCBI WGS metagenome assembly OCZV01 (sample SAMEA3113581, study PRJEB22503) | soil metagenome
CACTGGTTGCCCTTCGATCTCCTCAGATGCGCGCCGTAAGTCTAGGAGCTAGTGCGAGGCGTGATCGGCCATACTGCCGATGGGCTGATTAGGGTGACCCAATGACGACCGAAGCGAGCCGAGCTTTCCTCGAGGCAGTACGCGTCGACCTGGATACGCATACGGCCGTCGTCCTGACAACACGTCTGCCCCAATCGCTCGATGCCGGCATTGCGGAGGTGCTCCGGGCCTGCCTCGACGAGTCCGAACTCAGACGGCTCTCGGAGATCCAGGCCGGGACTGGTGCCGACGCCTTCCTTGTTTCGCGCGCGCTCCTTCGTACGGTTCTGGGTCACTTGTTGGATCTCCCGGGAAGAAATGTGGAGCTGCGGACATCCGGGCGAGGAAAGCCGAGCCTGTCCCCGAACGCTTCTCCTCCGGTCTATTTCAATACGTCTCACAGCAGAACCCACGCAGTGACTGCGGTGAGCCGCATCGGTGAGCTGGGAGTCGATGTTGAGGAGGTGCGCAGCATCGACGAGCGGGTTGTGCGACGGTCTCTATCGACGGAGGAGTACGAGGGCCTTACGACGCTTCAGCACGACGAGCGGGTCGGTGCCTTCTTTCACCTATGGACCGTCAAGGAGGCGTGCGCCAAAGCAACCGGTGTGGGCATTGGACTCGGCATGCGAAACGTGGGGGCGACGCTCGATCGCTACGGGCACTGGGACGACTACTCGTGGGAGTCTCTCGATCTGGGGCCCGGAGTGGCCGCCGCCCTTGCGATCAGAACGCCCGGGGTCAACCCGGAGCGGATGTCCGTTGCCGCCCACGCCGACGTCTTGACCGCCTTGTTCGGGATAGGCCCCAGATTCGCTCCCGGGGGCCGTGGGTAAACCAATCGAACCGGCGCACTGCGGCGCTGAGATTGGGCGCCGGTGAACCAATCTGGATTTCTCCCGGGGAGGTTTCTCAAATGAGTGAGGGAGCACGCAGAGAACAGGTTGAGCGGACTGTAGGTCCCCAAGAGGTGCGCGCCGAAAAGGAAGCGACTCAGGAAGAGGCCGAACACTTCACGGGTGGTCCCGGAGTCGTTGCCACGAAGAGTCAGGCCCGAGGCGCGACCGGAGGGATCGTCGCCGGAGCCCTCCTGGGAGCTCTGGTGGGGTTCCTCATCGGCGCCCTCATGTTCGAGGGGGCACGCTCGATCATCATCACCACCGTGGCGATTGCGGTGGCCGGGGGCGTATTCGGCGCGGTCGCGGGTGGGATCGGCAGGTCGATGAAGAAGCTCGAACGGACCGACGCGGACGTCTGAGCTCAGGTCGCGGCTGCGCAGGCCAAAGATGCACGCGCCGCCGGAACCTCTGTACACAGCACGACAAGAGTGATGTTTCGGGAACATCGGTTGCTACGAGCGGCTCTAGATCAGGCGATATCCCGCGCTCGGGCAACTCCGTCGAGCAGCGTCCACACCGCGTCGGCTCCGGCCCGAGCGCCACGTCTGGCTTCCTCCAGACCATCAGCGGTTTCTGTGTAGCGGGCGAGCGCCGAGGCGAGCTCGCCGGCGTGTTCGACGTCCAGGTCTGCGTGGAGTTCGAAGTAGGCAAGGCCTGCGCCGTCGATCCCATAGTGCTCACGAAGCCCGCGGACGTCCTTTTCTGGACGGCGCCCGACCTTTATTCATGCCGGGCGCCGGGGGTTTGATTCAGTCCCGCTCCGCGAAGCTCTCCACGTACTGCCGCTGGCCCGCAACCACGAGGATGTCGCCGTCCATGACTATCGAATCCTGAGTCGCGTATGTGAACGGCTCGCCAACGGACTTGATGCAGACGACCGTTATGCCGAAGCGCCGGCGAACTTCCGACTCCCGCAAGGATTTTCCGACCAGCTCGGCCGGAGCACGAGTTTCGACAAGTGCGAAATTCTCGTCGAGCTCGATGTAGTCCATGACCCGCCCAGTCACCCGGTGACCAATCCGTTCTCCCGACTCGTTCTCCGGATAGACAACGTGGTGGGCTCCCACACGCTCGAGGATCCTTCCGTGCGCCTCGGTAACGGCCTTCGCCCAAATCTCTTCAACGCCGAGGTCGACGAGAGCAGAAGTCGTCAGGATGCTGGCCTCCATGTCGGTTCCGATACCTACAACCGCCCGTTTGAACTCACCTGCTCCGAGCTGCTTGAGCGCCCGGACGTCGGTTGAATCCGCTTCGACCACGTGCGTGAGTACGTCTGCGTAACGCTGCACCGTCGCCGGGTTCGCGTCGACCGCCAGTACCTCCCGGCCGAGTTCCATCAGCGTCTCGGCGACGCTGCTGCCAAACCGCCCCAGTCCGACTACTAGAACCTGCGCGTCTCGTTGTTTAGCCGACAATCGGTCTCTCCTCTGGATACCGGAACAGACGGCGGTGTTCTCGCAGGGCCAGCGCCGCCCCTAGGGTGATCGGACCAACCCTTCCCGCGAACATAAGTCCGATTATCAGGATTCGCCCAGAGGTCGTGAGATCAGGAGTGACCCCGGTCGAAAGCCCGACGGTGCCGAATGCCGAGAAGGCCTCGAACAGGGCATCCCCCGATGTCAGGCCGGAGACCGCCATGAGCCAGATGGCGGCGGTGATCGCGGCAACCGTGCCGGCCACCATGATGGACAGCGCCTGCCGTTGTGCAGGCCCCGGCAGCCTTCTCCTCATTATGTCGACGTTGGGCTCGCCGCTGGCCTCCGCCCACACCATTGCCGCGACGATCGCAACGGTGGTCACCTTCACTCCTCCCGCCGTCCCCGCGCTGCCTCCACCGATGAACATCAAAACGATGGTCCCGAGCCACGTCGACTCGTTCATCTCCCCGACCGGCAAGGAGTTAAAGCCCGCCGTTCGGGGGGTGACGCTATGAAAGAAGCCGGCCAGGACCTTCGCCGGAGCAGACAGCGGTCCCATTGTGTCGGGGTTGCTCCACTCAAAGAAGATCATCATGGCCATGCCGAGTGGAATTAGCGCCGCGGTCATCACGAGGGTGAGTTTCGTGTGTAAGGACCAACGAGATGGTGACCGGAGATAGCGTTTCAAATCCAAGAGGACCGGGAACCCGATCCCTCCCACGATGAAGGCGAGCGCAATCGGAAGGATGATCAGTGGGTCGGACACAAAACGTTCGAGGCTGTCCTCGTACAGGGAGAAGCCGGCATTGTTGAACGCCGAGATGGAGTGGAAGACCCCGAGATAGGCGGCGCGCCCAAAGGATTCTTCGTAGGGCAAGAGGCGTCCGGTCAAGATGGCCGAGTTGATGATCTCGAAGGCGATGGCGAATATCGCCACTCCCACGAGGACCCTACGGATGTCACCCAGCTCGATGGTTTTCGTCTCCGCCTGAGCCACGACCCGGCCGCGGATTCCGAGGTTCCGGTAGACGAAGAGGGCAAGGAGCGACGCCAGCGCCATGATGCCGAAGCCGCCTATCTGAATCAGGAGCATGATCGAGACTTCGCCGAAGGTCGACCAATAGCTTGGTGTATCGACAACAATGAGCCCGGTGACACAGACCGAGGACGTCGCGGTGAAGAGAGCAACGAGTAGCGGCGCCGAACCCGGGCCTTCGGTGGCGAATGGCAGTGAGAGCAGCACCGTTCCGGCGAGGATGGCTGTTCCGAAGGCGGCGACCACGAACTGAGCGGGGTGACGCAGCGTCAACGGGCCGAGTCTCCGGCGGGTCGCAGTCTCCTCCGGAGCGTGGACGTACCCCGCCCCTCGAGTGCCTCTCGACATGCGCCGAACCCTACTGGCTCCGCCGGGGGGTTCGGGGGCTTTCGTCCGCCGACTGCGGCGGTTCTTTGACACAAGGAAGCCGCCTTGGGCCTCCATGTGGAAACGAATCCGGTCGAGGCTTACCTGCTTTGCTCAAACGAAAGTTCTTGGGCGCCGATACTCCCTCGTCTCCCCGATTCCTAGGATGAGGTCTGAGAAACATGGTCTTGGCGCTGCGCCGGCCGGCACGTCGTCTAGTACTCGCGATAGTCGTGGGTATGTTTCTCGCCGCGTGCAGCGGTTCCCCGACGCCTGGCTCTGAAGATGATTTCAAGAACAAGCTTGACGCTCTCCCCGTGCCGAGTTCTATGAGTGGTCTCGAAGACCGCTACTCGACGGATTGCGAGGTCACTTGTCCCATGCTGGTGCGGTGGTACGACATCGCCGGGCCTGTAGAGACGGCCCGGTCGACGATGCTCGCGGAGCTCGAGGCAGCCGGAATGAGCCCGCAGCCCAACGGGCTGGAGCCAGACGTCATCACGATGAAATCGGACGAGTACTTCTATTTCATCGCGTTCGGAAAGAAACTCCGAGGCAGCGACAGCGTCATTCCCGACCATGTCGATGCAGACATCGCCGTAACACTCCTGCCCCAGACGTAACTCCATCGCTGGAGGGATCGCCCGGCGGCGCTTAGGATCACCTCGCTTCGCCGACCAGCCGATCGACGAAGGAGAAGAGCGCTTTGGGATGCCTCGGGTTCCTGTTAGGCCTAGCGACGCCCCGGCTCGTGATGGTCATCCTGTGGATCTTCACGGACTATCTCGGGCGCGCCTACGACAACGTCATCATTCCAATCGCGGGATTCTTCCTTCTCCCAACGACGACGCTGACCTACGCGGTGGCCGAGAACCGTTACGGCGGTGTCGAGGGGATGGGAGTTGTGGTGGTCATCATCGGCGTTGCGCTGGACCTCGGAATCTGGGGCAACGGGCGCGGGGTCTTCAGCGACTAACAGTCCTTGATTCCCCCTCGCATGCCGGCGCTCGGAACCAAATGTACGTTTACCTACGTGCCACGTAGGCAAGGGGACAGTTGGCGAGCAGAGCAAACGAATCCCTGACGGAGAAACGTACACGCCGCCCTGAATCGAGATAGCTCCCGTCTTGCTCAATCAAGTCATCATTTCCAAGATGGCGGCTGCCGTTACCGGCAAGACGACATTGTCCATTCCCCCGCCGAGCAGTCCCTCCTCGATCGTGACAATCGCTGCCGCTGCCGTCACCGCGAATGCGGTTATTGCTGTCACCTCACCGAGTGCCGACATGACCAACATGCCGAGACCGATTGTCGAGAAAAGAAATGTGGCGCTACCAGCGTAGGTCTTGTGGGCGGAGAGGATTTTGTACGAACGGCGTCCGTAGCGTCGACCGAAGATATTTGCGGCCGCATCGGCGATTGCCAGGACGAGCACTCCAAACACGTACTCGTTTCGATGCGGCACCAGGAGTGCGACCAAAAGGACGCCTATCGGGAAATAGACCTCCCCGTACGTCGATCGTTCTGCGCTATGGATCACGGGGAACAATTGGAACTGTCTAGAGCTAACCATGAAGGGCACGAATGCAACTGACAGGAGGGCGATCGCGGGAAAGGACAAGAAAAAAGGAAGAGCGGCCGCCAATAGGCCGCACCAGACATGAGCAAGCTTTCGCCCAACCTCTGCAGAAAGCGACCAGCGCCGCGCCATCGCCTCGGCCGTCGCTATCAGCAAGATGAATCCGGTCGCACTTACCGCGAGCCGGATCGCAGTGGACACGCCTAGAAAGGACGTATGGCGGCGGGTGCTGTGGTTTCTCTGCGAGCCACCATCTCTATGTACATGTACACGAATACTGCGACCACAGATAGGTGGACGAGGGCCTGATCAGTTCTCGACCATCGCTCCGCCATCATTATGAAGTGGGCGAGAAGATTGAGTCCCATTCCGCGACCCGCCTGGGCGACGGCGCCTATGACAACTTGTTGTGCTGTATGTCCATCGGTTCTAACGAGCAGAAACAGTCCGTGGAGAACACAAACTAGGTAAGCCACGAAGTCTGCGAACAGCACAGATTGTGGGGGAACCACTGCAATCAGGGTGGCGCTTCCCACAATCCAGCAAGCGGCGCTGAACATAGCCGTTTGCTCGCGCCCGTGTCTGATCAGGAATGTCCGCTTGCCGAACAGTCTGTCACCTCCTTCATCGCGGAAGTCTTTGAGAACGATCCGCCCCATGAAGGTGACGTACAGGCCAACAAGGACGACCATGTCATCGGCTTCAAGTACAGCCTTAGCCGAGAAGACGCCGACCAGAAACGGCAGCGCGACATATCCCAACGGGAGCAGGGCCACCGCGAGCATGCCACGATGGCTCAGCTGTAGTGGTTTCAGGGAGTAGGCGGCGTTGAGGACGAGCCCCACTGAGACCACCGCTCCCACGCGCCAGTTGACAAGCCAGGAAGCAACCAGTGCGACGGCGCCGCACGAGAGCCCCAGAACCATCAACTGGGCTCGGGTGGCATCGCCAGATACCAAGGGCCGTCCCCGTGCATCTCTGAGGTTGACGCGGTCTATCTCCTCGTCGGCGAGATCGTTCAAGACTGTGGCGTGAATGAACCATCCGCCCACAATCAAGAAGACGGAGGTCAATAGCGGATGAAATCCATTGGCCCGACCACCTAAAGCAAGGCCGATAGAGGCAAACAGCATGAGGACCACCGCGACGGGAGGGCGGATCATCATTATCAACAGCCGGGCTGCACCTATCACTTGCTGCTTCCATAGTTCGTCAATGCAATGAACAGGAAGGCATAGAAGCCCACAACCACAAGGCCGGCTGCGATTAGGGCGCATGCCACTACCCATGCGATCACCCGCCCCGGTGTCCACTTTTTGGGTTGCGGGTCCTTCATCGCAGCGTCCTTTCGGCTGGGAAGTCCTCCGATATTGCGCGTTCCACCTCTGCTAGGACTCGCTTCAGAGACCCGGACGTATCGAATTCACGGGTGCTGGTCTTCCGTCCCAAGTCGATTTCCTCCGAATAAGATTTGATGCGCATATCTGCATCGGCACGAGGTTCGTTGCGTGTGGCGATTCTCGCCCGCGCGTTCTCCCGGCTGGATTCAATCTGGTACACGAGGTGATCTGGATAGTGTTTTGACACCAGGCCCAAGTGAGAGGCGCGTATCGAAATAGCGGGTTTCGCTCCACTGCGCGGCTGCCCAATTCGTGGGAGCCCATAGTCGTGGCCGAACATCTCGACGACTTCCAGGAAGAAGCCGTCGTCACGCAGTCTTGTGAACTGTTCACGACTTACGAACCGGTGGTCGATAGATCCTTCGATTTCGTCTGCGCGGCGCGGGCGAGTCGTCCAAGACGGCGTGACACTAATCACTTCACGGGAATCGAGTTCTCGAATCAGCGTCGTTTTGCCACTCCCGGAAGGACCGATGAACACAAGAAGCTTCATTGGAAAAGTCGATACATGTAGACGACCCACATAGCGTGCTGCACGACGACGATGACCACGCTCACGCGAAGAGCGGCCTTCAGCAATGGCCCGGCTCGATCGAAGGACTCCATCACCGCCAACGATCCGACGACGATAACAACCGGAAGGACGAGTCCAGCTCCCGCCAAGCTCTCTAGATATTCGGATGCCGTGCCCAGCACCAATGCGACGAGAAATCTTGTGGCGACCGCTAGTAGTGCAAGTAATCCCGCCAGGCGTAGTTTGGATGCCGAGGGCCAGACTCCACGTTGTCGCGACGCCGAAACGTAGACGACGCCAAGGGCCGCGAGATAAAGGGGGACCACAGCGAGTCCCGCAGCGACAAACTCACCGAGCGTTATCTCCGATGACTTGTCGAAGGAGATTGGCGACATGATGAATTTGACGATTGCCAGTCCGGTTGCATAGATGCAGGTGGACGCCACCCACGAGCGGTCAAGTTGTTGATGCACCCGCGCCACGGCCCAGGCGTAGCCGCTGGAAAGGACCACGGTACCTAGACAGGTTGCTGCATATTGCGCCTGTCTCGTTTGGCCCGGATGCGGAAGACTTTTGGCGAGCTCCGGAAGTGTCATCACTGCAAGCGAACCAAGGGCAGCGAGACCCAGAACCCACTCCGGCGCAGGAACTAGTCCGCGCCCATTCGACCTATCCGCCGTCGAAGCCACCCAAAGAGTATGGCGTGACCTCACAACTCCCCATGGCGTCACGCATAGCAGGGCGTAGCAGCCTCGAGGCTGAAAGCCGCCGGGGCGGCAGGAAGAAATGGAGTGCTTTCCCGGAGCTTGATCTCGTTTCCCCTCGGCCACGGGCGTGGCCCCTCCTGCTCCTCGCTGCGCTCGGAGCCGGGGAGGGGAATCGAAGGAGAGTCGTGGTTCGTTTCCCCTCGGCCGCGGGCGCGGCCCCTCCTGCTCCTCGCTGCGCTCGGAGCCGGGGAGGGGAATCGAAGGAGAGTCGTGGTTCGTTTCCCCTCGGCCGCGGGCGCGGCCCCTCCTGCTCCTCGCTGCGCTCGGAGCCGGGGAGGGGAATCGAAGGAGAGTCGTGGTTCGTTTCCCCTCGGCCGCGGGCGCGGCCCCTCCTGCTCCTCGCTGCGCTCGGAGCCGGGGAGGGGAATCGAACCCCTGACCTGCTCATTACGAGTGAGCCGCTCTGCCGACTGAGCTACCCCGGCGCTAATCAAGGCGCTGCCGATAACAACTCAGCAATCGGCGCGCCGGGGCTCAACCCTATCGGCCCAATCACTGCCGGCGAACAAACGAGCGAGAACTGAAAGGGGTCTGAAAGACCCCGCACAGCTCCGGACAACCTAATTTGGCGGCGGCGCGCTCAATGACTTCGAGTCCAGCGCCGCCCGGAACCGGCGCAGCAGCGCCTCCGACGGCACGCCAAGCGCACGCGACAGCGCCTCGACATCACCTGCCCTCAGAGAGACCACGCTCGTCAGATAGTCGCCGCGCTGAGCTCGGATCGCATGCACAAACTCCCCCACCGTTGCCGCCGCTGCCGCTCGCAGACGCCCGCGCCGGATGGCTTGCAGCTGAAGGCGCCACCGTCCCTCACCGTCCCCGCAGCGGCCTCCAAGGCCTCTTTGGGGTAACAGGGAATCCGAAATGGCAAGCGACCCTCGAAAATGCTGGGGTGAAATGCCATCTCGGTGCGCACCGGGGTCAGAAGTGGTGGCGCGCCGGTAGAGTTCTCGCATGCCCGAGCTACCGGAGATGCAGGCACTCGCCGAGCGCCTCGACGCCCTATTGTCAGGCGCGCCATTTGTGCGCGCAGACGTCCTGCAGTTCTCCGCGGTGAAGACGTTCGATCCGCCACCTGAGTCGCTCTCGGGATTGGAGCTGGCCGGCGTGGGCAGGCGCGCCAAGTACCTGATATTCGACTTCGGGGGCCCCCGGATGCTCGTCCACCTCAGCCAGGGCGGGCGAGTGACGATCGAAGACCCGCCGAAAAAGACCCGGCCCAAGACCGGCGTCGTCCGCCTTCATTGGCGAGATCGGCCTGCGCTGTTCGTAATCGAATACGGGACTCAGCGCAAGGCCGGGTTGTGGGTGCTCGCTGAAGGCGACGAGGGCCCGCTCGTGGTGCTCGGACCCGAGCCCTCCGACCCGGCCTTTGACGAACTGATCCTGGCCGGCTCCGACGGCCGTAGGATCCACACGCTGCTGCGCGACCAAAGGACGGTTGCCGGGATCGGGCGTGGCTATTCCGACGACATTCTTCACCGGGCGCAGCTGTCGCCGTACGCATCTCTGTCGTCGCTCGACGAATCGAAAAGAACGACCCTCCTCGAATCGATCCATGCCGTGCTGGACGAAGCGCTCGCGCAGGAGCGGACGAAGACGGGCGGGCTCGAAGGAAAGCTGGGCGACCGCTTCACGGTGCACGGTCGCTACGGGCAGCCGTGCCCGCGGTGCGGCGAAAAGCTCAAGCGGGTTTCGTACGAGGACTACGAGATCGCGTACTGCTCGGCGTGCCAGACGGACGGAAAGGTGCTCGCCGACCGGCGCCTCTCGAGGCTGATCCGCTAGGACGCGCTCTTTCTGTCTGCTGAGAACCGCGGATAGCGCGGTTTTAAGCAGACAGAACGGGTTGGGTCGGCGCGGGAGCCAGCTTCAGGATCTCGAGCATCGTCGACTCGAGCACCAGGAGCTGATTGGCGTTGCGACCGAGAGCGGCGCGCGCCTCTGCACAGCGTTCCATGATTCGCACCGGTGCCGAATCATCGAGACCGCTATTCGCCCACCCACGCAGCTCGTCCATGAGGTCCACGTTCACGACCGAATCGGCCCCTCCGGCGCGCAGGACAAGCACGTCCCGGTAGAACGATGCGAGCGACTGGAGCGCCTCCCCAAGCACCTCCTCCTCAACCCGCCGGAGCTCACGCTTGTGGCGCTTTGCAAGTGCGTTTCGAGCCGCGGCCGTCCCGCGCCCCTCGCCCATGGCCTCGGCAAGTTCCACCACTTCGCTCTTCTGCAGCGTCTCCCGCTCTCGAACTGCCGCTCGGGCCTCCGCAAGGATCTCCTCTGCCGCATCAAGTGCGTCGACCGTTGCCAAAAGACGGCCCGGAATGCTCGTCCAGAGTCTTCGGCGCGCCGCAACCGCATCGTCGAGCGCCACCGCTCGTGCATGTTCGACGTCGCCATCGGAGAGGCGCGCCGCGAGGCGAGCGTCGGCCTCGGACACTCCCTCCGACTGCAGCATCTGCACGATCCGTTCCTCGGACACGGCCTCCAAACGGACCACACGACACCGCGATCTGATCGTCTCTAGAAGGTCCTCCTCCTTGTCCGAGATGAGGATGAACACGGTGTCCGGCTGAGGCTCCTCGAGGGTCTTGAGCAGCGCATTCTGTGCGGGATCGTTCATGCGGTCGGCCTCTTCGATGATGAAAACCTTTCGCCGACCCTCGAACGGAGACCGCGCCGCCTCGGGGATCACGGACTCCCTGATGACATCGACCGGAATCAGGGGGCCCTCGGGAACGATGTGGTGAACGTCGGGATGCCGCCGGCGCAGTGTGCGCATGCAGGTAGAACACTCGCCGCACCCGGTTCCGGGAGCCTCCGGACAGTTGAGCGCTGCAGCCATTGCCTGCGCGGTGAGCCTTTTGCCGGACCCGCGCGGCCCCAGGAGCAGCCACGCGTGGGCGACCTCGTCGGACGAGATCACCCGAGCGATCCATGCGGCCTTGGCGGATTCGTGGAGACGGTCCCAAATTGTCATCTCGGCACCGGCCCAGGTGGTCCGAAGTCCTTCACGCCGGCCGCCGACGGGAGCCGGTCGGGAGCATGGCCCTTGTATTCGGCGATGACGGAGCGGTGGACCTGCTCCACCTCCCGGCCGCCGTCGAGCACCACAAACCGAGAGGGGAACTTCTGCGCGAGCTCGAGGTACGCGTCCCGCACCTTGGCGTGAAACTGGTCGCCCTCCTGCTCGATGCGATCGGGCTGATCTCCCGCGCGCGCAAGGCCCTCACGAGGATCCACACTCAAAAAGAAGACGAGGTCCGGGACAACTCCTCCGGTGGCCCACTCGCTTATTCGGTAAATCTGGTCGAGTCCCAGCCCGCGGGCGATGCCCTGGTATGCGAGTGACGAATCGATGTAGCGATCGGAGACGACGACTTTGCCCGCCTCGAGCGCCGGCCGAATCACCTCGGCGACGTGTTGGGCCCTGTCCGCGGCGTAGAGCAACGCCTCCGTGTGAGCATCCATCGCGCCCGACTTCGTGTCGAGAAGAATGGCCCTGATGCGGTTCCCGATCTCCGTGCCCCCCGGCTCGTGAGTTGTGACCGCATCGATGCCCTGAGACTTCAGCCACGCAACGAGGGCCTCCATCTGAGTCGTCTTGCCGGCGCCTTCTCCGCCTTCGAAGACGACGAAAAAGCCGGCTCCCGTACCGACCGGCTTCGGACGAACCCGGTGTCCGATCGCTCTCATCGAGAGCAGCCCTCCACCCACGGCGAACAATCCTGCCAGCCACAGCGTAGTTCGGCTTCCGGGGAGATCAATGACTCCCCAGCCGCCGGGCAAATCGAGATCGTGGTCGCCGATAGCTCCGGCAATCAGTGGGAACAGCCCCAGGCCAACAAGCGTGCCGATCCTGATCACTGTGTATGCCGCGCTGAAAGTGCGGCCACGGATCTCATCGCGCGTCGTCTCGTGCATGAGCGAATATCCGGTCGAGTACGCCACTCCTCCGAAAAATCCAAGGGCCGACGCAATCGGTATGGCGCCGCCGAGACTCGACATGCTGGCAAGCAGTATCAGTCCCAGCCCGAGCAGCAAGATGGAGCCCGAGAACAGGACGTCCTTTTGCACACGTTGCGCAAGTACGCCGATCACGAGCAGTCCAATGATCATGCCCGTCGCCAGGAATCCGATGAGAAGGGCGAATCCTCGGTCGCCGCCACCGAGGATGTCTTGCACGAAACCGACGCCCAGAGAGAACACGGCGCCCGCTGCGGTAAAGGTGAATGCAATTCCCAGCAGCCACGGTCGCACCTGTTTGTGCTCAACGACAAACCTCAGTCCTTCCACGAGGTCACGTTTGACGTCACCGAGGTCGAGTCGCCCGGCGCGCCGACGAGACGACGCAATAGAGAGCGTCCAGATCATCAGCGCCGAGAAACAGAACGTCAGTGAATCGAGCCACAGTGCCAGCGCTTCGGGGTTCTCCTCGAGGCCTTCCAGCGCGGGTACGCTGCGGCCCAGGAACGCCCCGAAGGTGGACATGAACGCGTAGACAACCGATGCGAGCGGCCAGGGCCCGTATACGGCGATCAGATTCAGAGAGTTGGCGTGCGTCAGGTGCGCCGCCGGAACCACGTGGGGAAGGGAAGCATCCTTGGCCGGACCCCACGTAAGCGTCAGCGACTCGAGGACAACCGAAGCAGCGATCAGATAGAAGAGGTTGGGGACGAAGGGGAGCGAAAAGATCACAACGGCCCTGGTTAGGTCGGCCACGACCATCATCCGGCGCCGGTCCCAACGATCGGCGAAGACACCCGCCACGGGCCCAACGAGGAAGCCCGGAAGCACCCGGGCGGTCATGACCGCCCCGACACCCGCGTTCTGGTTCAGGTTGTAGGCAAGGGTGGCGATCGCGATGACCCCGATCCAATCACCGAGGCTGGACACGCTCTGGGCGAGGAACAACCGGCGGAAATTGCGGTTCTTGAGCAGGGTCAGGTACGAGACCTCACCTTCCGGAGAAGTCAGAACCTTGAGTTCCGGGCGCCGACCGGGCTCCTGAATGCCTAATCCTTCTCAGCGAACGGTGGATGCATCCCGGCCTATGGTAGCCAGGGCGGCCCGCCGGCGGTGGGATAGGCGCCGGCCGGTGCCTATCGAGGCGCCCAACAGGGCTCGAAACCGATCACTCACAGAGTTGGGAGTCTGCTTACTCGCGCCGTGTTGACTTCTTGGCGGTCGACTTCTTGGCCGCCGTTTTCTTGGCCGCCGTTTTCTTGGCCGCCGTTTTCTTGGCCGCCGTTTTCTTCCTCGTTGACTTCTTGCGAGTCGTCTTCTTTCGGGAACGAGTCGTCTTGGACGGCCCCTTGGCTCTCTTCTCGGCCACGAGCTGCGCCGCCCGCTCGAGGGTCATGTCGGCTGGGCTTTCGCCGCGGGGAAGCGACGCGTTCGTCTCGCCGTCCGTCACGTACGGCCCGTAGCGGCCCTCCTTCAGCGACAGCTGCTTGCCGGTCTTCGGGTCCTCGCCGAACTCCTTGACGACCGCGGCCGACCGGCCCCGCCCCCGCTTCGGTTGAGCAAACAACTTCAACGCCTCTTCGAGTGTGATCGAGAAGATCTGGTCCTCGGATTCGAGGGAACGAGTGTCTTTTCCCTTCCGGAGATAGGGGCCGTAGCGGCCGTTCTGGGCCTCGATAACTTCCTGGTCACTGGGATCCGTACCAACGGTCCGGGGCAAAGAGAGCAGCTTGAGTGCATCTTCGAGCGTCACCGTGGCGGGATCCATCGTCCTGAACAAGGACGCGGTGGGAGGCTTTTCCTTCGATCCATCCTCTATCTCGCCGACCTGCACATACGGGCCGTAGCGGCCGGTCTTGAGGAAGATCGGCGCGCCGCTGTCCGGGTGAGGACCGAGCACCTTCTCCTCGGATGAGGCAGCGAGCAGTTCCCGTGCCTTTTCGATGGTTAGCTCGTCGGGCGCCAGGTCCTCCGGCAACGAGACCGTGTCCTCACCCCACTGGATGTAAGGCCCGTACCGGCCGACACGCACAATCACGTCCGTGCCGTCTCCGTCGCTGCCGATGGGAATCGAGTTGATGGCGCGCGGGTCGATCTCGTCGAGGTTCGCGTCGACGAGGTTGCGCAGTCCGGGACTGCCGTTTCCGAAGTAGAAGCGGCGAAGCCAGGGGATCGTCTCTTGATCACCGCTTGCTATCTCGTCGAGATCCTCCTCCATGGCGGCCGTGAAGTCGTAGTCGACGAGCCGCGCGAAGTGGTTCTCGAGCAACGCGACGACGGCAAACGCAGTCCACGACGGCACCAGGGCGCTGCCCTTCTTCCACACATAACCTCGATTGAGGATCGTTCCGATGATGCTTGCGTATGTAGAGGGTCGCCCGATTCCACGCTCCTCCAGCTCACGGACGAGCGATGCTTCGCTGTAGCGGCTGGGGGGTTGGGTCGAATGTTCGACAGGATCGATGCCGCGGGCCTCCACAACCTGACCCTCCGCTAGCTGCGGCAGGCGGACCTCTCGGTCCTCCAACTTGCCGTTGCCGTTCTCGTCGGTTCCCTCGACGTACGCGCGCAGGAATCCGGGGAACGTGATCACCCTGCCGCTTGCCGAGAACTCGGCCTCGTCGTCCAGTTGCGAGGTGGCGCCGATGCGGACTTGGACGCTTTGCCCCCTCGCGTCTGCCATCTGGGACGCGACGGTTCGCTTCCAGATGAGTTCGTACAGGCGAGCTTCGTCCTGTGAAACCTCCCGGGTAACCGCATCCGGGAGGCGGAACTCCTCACCGGCCGGACGGATGGCCTCGTGCGCTTCCTGCGCATTGCGGACCTTGCGTTTGTAGACGCGCGGCGCGTCGGGAACATACTCGGCACCGTAGAGCTTCTTCGCCTGGCTGCGCGCAGCGCGCACCGCCTCCTGCGACAGCGTGGTGCTGTCCGTACGCATATATGTGATGTAGCCATTCTCGTAGAGGCGCTGGGCTGCGCGCATCGTTCGCTCCGAGGTGAACCCCAACTTTCGTCCGCCTTCTTGCTGCAACGTCGAGGTTATGAACGGCGCGTATGGGCTGCGACGGTACGGCTTCTCTTGTACGGACGTAACTGTGAACGGCGCGCCGGACAAGCGATCTGCAAGGCCGCGCGCCGCCGTTTCGTCGAGCACAACGACGTCCTTGCCGCTTAACCGTCCCTTGTCGTCGAAGTCGCGGCCGGTGGCAACCTTTTTGCCTCCGACTGCAGTGAGCGTTGCGTCGAACTCGTTCGGGTCTCCTCCCTCCACGAGGAGATGGGCGGTGAGATCCCAGTAGGCCGCGCTCCTGAACGCCATGCGCGCTCGCTCGCGCTCCACGATCAACCGGGTGGCGACGCTCTGCACGCGGCCGGCGGAGAGGCCGGGAAGGACCTTCTTCCACAGCACCGGAGAGACCTCGTAGCCGTAGAGACGGTCGAGGATTCGGCGACCCTCCTGCGCGTCCACGAGGCGCCGGTCGATGTCGCGCGGCGCCTCGAGCGCGTGCGTCACTGCGTGGGGAGTGATCTCGTGAAACACCAAGCGCCTCACGGGAATGTGCGGGGAAAGCACTTCGATGAGGTGCCACGCGATCGATTCGCCCTCGCGGTCCTCATCCGTGGCGAGCAACAGCTCGTCTGCTTGTTTTATGAGCTTCTTCAGCTTCGTGACCTGCTGCTTCTTCCCCGAGGGCACAACGTAGAGGGGCTTGAAGTCGTTGTCTACATCCACGCCGAGGCGGGCCCACTTCTCCTGTTTGTAGGCCGCAGGCACCTCCTCGGCGCCGGAGGGCAGGTCCCTGACGTGCCCGATCGAGGACTCCACCACGAACTCGCCGCCGAGGATGCGCGCGATCGTCTTCGCCTTCGCCGGCGACTCCACGATCACGAGGTTCTTAGCCAACTCAACTCCTGGTCTCGTTTCCTGCTACTCGTACGGCCGGTCATGTCGGTGCGTTCGCCGTCCCCATGCGTTACCTGTGCGTTTACCCGGCCGCGCCGCTTGTTCCGTCCGAGTACCAAATCGGACTTCGGCCCCCGGGCGGGCTCCCTTGAATAGGACATCGAGCCCCGGGGGCTGGACCGACGGGACTCGGCGGGAACCGCTTATGCCACCTTTCCCGTCTCGCTGTCAACCAACGCCACGTGCTTCGGACGGCTTCCCGGCCCTAGAAGGCAGGGAAAAAACTTTCGCGACCACCGCTGCGGTGGCAGCATTCTTTACAGTTCCTGGAAGTGCGCGTTCGGGGGAAATGGCCGCCGTCGGAAGCGGCCCCGTCTATCCTCGGCGCCCATGGACGCGATCGTCGAGCCGATCATCAACCTGATGGAGGACTGGGTAGTCGAGTACGGCTACCTGGCGATTTTTCTCCTCATGCTGGCGGAGTCGGCCTGTATCCCGTTCCCCAGCGAGGTGACGATGCTGGTGGGCGGATGGTACGCGGCAACGGGCGACCTCAATTTCTTCTGGGTCGGGACGTGGGGCGTGCTCGGAAACCTGGTGGGCTCATGGGTCGCCTACACGGTCGGGCGAACGACCGGTCGCGGCCTTCTCGACAGATATGGCAAGTACATATTGATCCGATCCCACGACATCGATCGCGCTGAGGTGTGGTGGGAGAAGTACGGGGAGGCAGCAACGTTCTTCAGCCGGCTCCTGCCGGTGATCAGGACGTTCATCTCGTTGCCCGCTGGGATCGCGCGGATGCCCCTCGGCAAGTTCAGCATCTACACATTCCTCGGGGTGATCCCGTGGACGTTCGCGCTGACGTGGCTCGGCTTTGCCGTGCAGGAGAACTGGGAGGAGGTCCTCACTTACTTCGACGTCCCCACGCTGATCATCGCGGGCCTACTGGTTGTGGGTGCGGCGTTCTGGTACCTGCGCCGCCGGCGCCGGCGCAAGTCCGCCCTGCCGTCAGATGTGAACTGAGCGCGGCGTCCCTGAAATGGCACCTGACCCCCGAGGGGTGGGGGTGGATTGCCATTTGAGCGGCGCCGGGCGATGCCGTGATCCTGAAATGGCACCTGACCCCCGAGGGGTGGGGGTGGATTGCCATTTGAGCACGGCGCGCCGGCGCGCCGGGTGGCTCACGGGGTCAGGCCGATTTCCGGCGCCACCTCCTGCAAGCCCCCGATGGAAATCGCAATGAATTCATCCAGCGGCACGCCGATCGAATCCTCGACGCCCTCGATTTTGTCCCGCTCCACTCCGGGGGCAAAAGCCTTTTGCTTCAGCTTCTTCTTGACCGACGAGACCTTCATCCCGTCGGCCTTGTCGGGGCGCACCAACGCCACCGCGACCAGGAGCCCGGCGATGCCGTCGGCGTGCACGATCGCCTTTGACATCAGATCCGTCTGATTCTCCTCCCAGGCGTGGGCAAGGACCGCGTTCATCACGGCCTCGTCGTCGAAGCCCTCGGCCTTCAACCACTCCACGGATTGATGTCCGTGCCGCTCAACATCCGTGTGCGTTATGTCTTGGTCGAGGTCGTGGAAGATGCCCGCGAGGCCCCACCGATGCTCGTCCTCATCGAAGCGGCGGGCGAGCCCGCGCATGACTCCCTCAACCGAGACCAGGTGTCTGTATGTGATGTCCTTCTCGGAGTACTTGCGCACGAGAGCGCGCGCCTCTTCGCGGGTCACGACTCCTCTCCGGAGAGCGCGCGCAGAAGATCGTTCTCCGCCTCAGGTGCTGCAAGAGCCAGCACCTCGTCACCGGCCTGGAGCGGGGTCTCATCCTTTGGTGCGATCACATGCCGGTCGCGAACCACGGCGACGAGCGTGCAGTCCGGCGGCATCCGGAGCTGGCCGATCGTCTTCCCCTGAGCCGGCGAATTCTCTGCGAGCGTCAACTCGAGCAGTGCCACCTTCCCTTGCTCGAGGTTGAGTAGGCGAACGAGATCGCCGACCGAAACCGCCTCCTCCACAAGCGAGGTCAACAGGTGAGGCGTGCTCACCGAGACGTCGACACCCCACGACTGATTGAACAACCATTCGTTGTCGGGATGGTTGACACGCGCTACGACCCGCGGCACGGCAAACTCCTGTTTTGCCAGCAGAGAGACAACGAGGTTGTCCTCGTCGTCACCAGTTGCCGCCACCATTACGTCACAGGACGAGAGCACGGCCGCGTCGAGCGTGTAGAGCTCGCATGCGTCGCCGATCACCCAGTTCACGCGCAGATCGGCCTCGAGGGCCTCCACGAGTGCCTTGTTCTGCTCTATGAGGGTGACGTCGTGGCCCCGCGACTGCAGGTCGTGGGCAACGTATCTCCCCACGTTGCCGGCGCCAGAAATAACGATCCGAAGAGATTTCTTCCGGGTCATTCTGGCCTCCCCACCTTCTCCAGGTCTCCCCTGAGTTCCGCAGCACTCCCCCGGACCACCGAAACGTGCAGGATGTCGCCGTCCTGAACCGTGAGGTTCTTGTCGGGTATACGCGGCACGCCGAACCGACTCAGCGCAATTACGCGCCGGTGTCCCTCGATGTCAAGATCCAGCACATTCTTGCCTACGACGTTGGCGGGGGCGGGGATCGCAGTGATGACGACCTCGCCGTTGTCGACCGTGTACTCGACGGGGATCTCTTCCGGGAGAAGGAAGCGCAGCATCTGGTCCGTCGTCCAGCGAACCGTCGCCACCGTCTGGATCCCTAGTCGCTGGTAAATCTGCGCTCGCCGCGGATCGTAGATCCGGGCGACAACCTGAGGCACACGGTAAAACTCCCTGGCCACCCGAGCCGACAGGATGTTGGAGTTGTCCCCGCTCGTCACCGACGCGAACGCTGCGGCCTCCTTGATGCCTGCCTCTTCCAGCAGAGTCCGATCGAAGGCGAAACCAACGAGGGCCCGGCCCTTGAAGTCGGACTTGAGACGTTCGAATGCCTTTGCATTCTTATCGACGATGGCTATCGAATGGCCCAATCGCTCAAGGCTGCCGGCCAGCTCCGAACCAACCCTCCCGCTTCCGGCAATCACGACATGCACGTCACGGCTCCCTTGACTCGCGGCTCTTCCATATGCAGCGCGGGCGATACTGCCATACTTCACCCCCATGGCACTGTTGAGTCGCGTGCTGGAGAAACTCTCGCGTCCGGCGGCGGAGATCCGGGCGGAGAACCTCAGGGCATGGGCCGGTACGCTTCCCGGAGTGACGCCCATCGCCCAAGCAGAGGCTCGGAAGCAAAACCGAGTCGCAGGAGTAGTTCAGAACATTCGCATCGATCCCCGGGAGGGAACGGGGACGATCGAGGCGACGATCAACGACGGCACTGGCCAGATGGTGTCGCGCTGGCTCGGGCGTTCGTCGTTGAAGGGGATTCGTCTGGGCACCGGGCTCATCATGGAAGGCATAGCCGGACACGGGGAGGGGGACGAACTCGTGATCCTCAACCCCCACTATGAACTGGTGCCGGGCCCGGAGCGCGGGTAAGGACGACTTCCGTGAAGACCGGGCAGGCGATCAAACGGGCGGTGGTCGGGCGCCCCAAAACATCCGCAGAAATCGAGCACACCCTCCTTCCAAAAATCATCGCTCTGCCGGTCTTCTCTTCGGACCCCCTGTCCTCGAACGCGTATGCGACCCAGGAGATCCTGCTTGTTCTAGGAGTCGCCGGAGCCGCCGCACTGAGCAATGTCATCCCCATCGCGATCGCGGTCGGCTTCCTGTTGATAACCGTGGTCGCCTCCTATCGCCAAACGGTGCGCGCGTACCCGAGTGGCGGAGGAGCCTACGTGGTCGCGCACGAGAATCTCGGAGTATTCCCAGGCCTCCTTGCCGGCGCGGCTTTGCTTGCGGACTACGTACTCACCGTCGCAGTGTCGGTGGTTGCCGGCGTCGATGCAATCGTGTCCGCGGCAGAGTCGCTCGAACCAATCCAGATCCAGATCGCCATCGGCTTTGTGTTGTTCATTACGCTCGCGAACCTCCGCGGGGTGCGCGAGGCGGGAAACCTGTTCGCGATACCGACTTACGGGTTCGTGATCGCGGTCTATTTGATGTTGATCACTGGTTTCACAAGGTGCATCGGGGGATGTCCGCAAGCCGAGAGCGCGGGGATGAGCCTGGAGGCGGAAGGTGCTCTTACCCTCTTCCTCATTCTCAAGGCGTTTGCGGCGGGGACAACCGCACTCACGGGAGTCGAGGCGATCTCGACCGGCGTCCCGGCGTTTCGCTACCCACAGTCCCGTAACGCTGCTACGACCCTGGGAATAATGGGTGCGATGTCGATCTCGATGTTCATCGGCATCTCGTGGCTTGCGAACCATACCGGCGTCGTGTTTACGGAGGAATCTCCCCGGACGGCCATCGCGCAGGTCGCCGATGCAGTGTTCGGGGGCGGCGCCATGTTCTACATCTTTCAGGTAATGACGGCTGCGATTCTCATCCTTGCGGCCAACACCGCATACCAGGGCTTCCCGAGACTGGCGTCCATTCTCGCCGGAGACGACTTCCTGCCGCGCCAGTTCATCAACCGGGGTGACCGGCTCGTGTTCTCGAACGGCGTCATCGTTCTGGGCGTTGTGGCCTCGATTCTGATTGTCATATTCGATGCGGACCTCAACCAACTCATTCAGTTGTACTTGGTGGGGGTGTTCATCTCGTTCACGCTTTCTCAGGCCGGGATGGTCGTGCATTGGGTGCGCTCAAAGGCCCCTGGGTGGCGCAAGAGCATGCTGATAAACGCTTTTGGAGGCTTTGTTACGGGCGTGGTCTTCGTAATCGTTGTGACGACGAAGTTCCTTGGCGGTGCATGGATAGTCATGGCCGCAGTGCCGATCATGATCTACACGATGTACTCGGTCCACAAACACTACAGCAGCCTCGCTACTCAGCTGGAAGCGCCCGAACGCCGGCCGATCGAACGGCGTCCCGGAAATCAGCACATGGTCATACTCGTATCCCGCGTAGACGCCGCAGCGTCCAGGGCCGTCGGCTACATCCGCGCGGCTCGGCCCAGCTCAGTTACTGCTATCGCATTCGATCCTTCGTGCCATCCTGCTTGGGTCCGGCTCGCTCCCGAGATCAAACTCACGACGCTCGAACCCGGTGGTCCTGATCATCAGAGGGTGAAGCGGTATCTGAGAGAGAAACGGTCACATCTTTCCGAGGACGACTTTCTGACTCTTGTTGTACCCGAAGTGCTGCAAAGACGTGGCTGGTTCGAGATCGTCCGCCGACCTAGGGTCCACCGGTTGAAGGCGTCATTCTTGGATGAGCCGGGAGTCCAGGTCCTCAATGTGCCAATTGTCAAAGACGACATCGAGCCCGGCGTCGACTGGGCCATGGAACCGGTGCGCAATCATGTCGTGATTCTTGTCACGAGAGCGCACAACGCTGCCCTACAGGCGATCGAGTGGGCGGAGACCCTCCGGCCGACCGACATCCGCGCGGTGACGTTTGGCCTCGATCCAGAGGCCACGGCCCAGATCGGGGAAGAGTGGCTGCGCGCTGCGGTTCCTCATCCCCTCGAGATCGAAGACTCACCTTACCGAGACATCGGTGCGTCGCTCGTCGACTTCGTACGCCAGTTGAAACCCGACGGAACAAACCGCGTCGTCACGGTGGTTATCCCGGAATTCGTCGTCCGCAAGCGGCGCCACCGTCTACTCCACGGCCAGACCGCATTGATCGTAAAGCGGCACTTGATCTTCGAGCGCGGAGTCGTCGCGACGAGCGTGCCCTACCTCTTAGAAAACTAATTAGCGGCCGTCACCGCGGAGGCCGTCGCGCACCACCGCAATCATCTGCTTGTTCGAATCGCCTAGGCCGTACGCCTCCGTGGCCAT
>OCZV010000206.1_pt1 | contig 21666 bp, 20 predicted proteins | sample 1539051 | NCBI WGS metagenome assembly OCZV01 (sample SAMEA3113581, study PRJEB22503) | soil metagenome
CATGGCCTATGTGTGAGTCGTCGTAAACCGTTACGCCACAAACATACATCCTCACAGTGTCACCAAGAGGATGCCATTCTTCCGTGCGATTAGAGAGTGTATTGTGCAGCTTAATCTCTTTTCATCCCCGCTCTCCTAAACGTGCATCTCAAGTTTAGACGTCCTACAGGTCTAAGTAAAGATCGTTATCTTTAACAATTACCTGATGGGTTGCCAATTTGACCCCTTTTAGATAATCCAATAGCTCGCCTGTCCTAATATTGTAATGCCACGAATGTAGAGGGCATTCAACTACCTCACCGTCTAGCTTGCCAGGCGCGAGAGATCCGTCCTGATGTCTGCACAGCGCGTCAATAGCGTAGTATTTTCCCTTCGAATAAAATATTGCTATCCTAGCATCTTCTACTTTGACTTCCTTTCCCTTATTCTCTTGAATTTCATCTGTGCGAGCCACCTTGCGCAGTACCATTTCATATTGAGCTAACTTTATCGTATTTTATATTTTGTGAGGTCTAAGAGTGGTCTTTTTTGCAACTTTCTGAGCTCGGAGTTTATTTATTCAGATGAAATGCCTGTAAGCCTTCTGTTCGTTAGTCAGTTTATCTACCCTTATATTCATCGATTCTGTACTGTAACGAGCAATGGATCTATCTATATGTCGCGGAACCCTGAGCAACCTTTTTTTTAGTTTAGCATGAAACTTGGATAAGTATAGGATTGATAAGAGCTGATTAGCAAAAGACAAAGACATAACTTCGGGGGCATGACCCTCGCCGCTAACTAGGTTTACAACTCTCCCTCTGTCTATAAGAAAGATTTTCTTGCCATCAATCTTAAATGAACTCACATTTGCTCTTACGCACACGGGATTGGAATCTTGTTTGTATAGGTACTCCACATCTATTTCAACATCAAAATGTCCGGCGTTGGCCAAGATGGCGCCCTGCTTCATTTTTTGAAAGTGCTCTTTTCTGATCACTTTGGTCTGGCCGGTACATGTTATAAATATGTCACCGCTTTCAACAACGTCAAGCAATCTCTTAACAGCAAACCCGTCCATACTCGCTTCCAGCGCCCTTATATGATCGATTTCTGTAACTGTAACTATGGCACCCATTCCGCTTGCTCTGGAAGCAACACCTTTCCCTACCCACCCATATCCGCAAACGATAACTTGTTTTCCGGCCATAAAAACTCCTGTTGCTCTCATAAGTCCATCGATGGTACTCTGGCCTGTTCCATAACGATTATCAAACAAATATTTAGTGGATGCATCATTTACTCCTATCACAGGATAGAGAAGGCTTTTTTTCCCTTGTAATGCTCTCAGGCGAGTCACTCCAGTCGTAGTTTCCTCTGTCCCACCGAGAATGCTCTGGCACTTGATGTTGTTTGCCTGAATATGTAGCTCCGCTCCATCATCAGTTACAATTTCTGGTTTGAATTGAATTACCTTGTTCAAACATTCCCTGAATTCCTTGTCAGTTTGTCCGCGCCAGGCATAAATCGTCACTCCTTTTTCGCATAGAAACGACGCTATATCATCTTGCGTGGTCAGCGGATTTGCCGGACAGGCTGCAATTTCAGCTCCCAGTTCCTGAGCCGCCATGATTAAGACTGAGGTCTCTTTAGTTATATGAAGACAGAAACCCAGCCGACGGCCGGCAAGAGGCTGCCCTTTTAGGACCTTCTCCGTAATTTTTTTCAGTATTCCCATATGGTCTTTAGCCCATAGAAATGATAGTTCGCCCCTCTCGGGAGATCCGGCTTCTGAAATTACACTTTTCAATTGTGATATCTTGTCCTAAACTAACATGAAGTTATAAAGATGATACCCGTTCTTTTTGAATTGAACTAAATAGAGCAAAAGATTCTGGGGTCCATAATGAGTATCGAGTGACTGAGCAAAACCAAAAGGAGATCAGTGAACAAAATAGCCAATGCCCCATTTTTGGCCAAATGATGCATCAAAGGGAAACCTTATGTGACTTGGCACTATTCTATCTTTCCCATTACCCAGGCCATAAAGTCGAGGTAGGAGTAAATAATGGATGTATGTATACTGAATAGCCAGGTAAAGAGATCATTCATCTGCATGGTTTCGATTACATTATCATAGAAACTCAGAAAAATAAGAAGCTAATGGGGTAGTACATGAAAAACAAAACTGACCTCAGGGGTATCGCAATTGGTCGGTTCCAGCCGTTTCATAACGGGCACTTGGTTTTGACAAAGCAAATACTGGAGGATTGTAGCGAAGCATTAATCGTTGTGGGTAGCGCTCAGCTAAATTATACCATGGAGAATCCATTTACCGCAGGAGAGAGGGTGTTTATGATACACAAAGCACTAAAAGAAGGAGGATTTGATCTTTCGAAGATTTTGATCATACCTCTTGTCGATGAAGAGAATAATGCAAAGTGGTTCTCTGCATTGGCTTCTATGTTGCCGCCATTCAATATTATGTACTCCGGCAATGATTTGGTTATCGCCCTTGCTTCCCAGCACCTAGAAGTAAGACCTCCCAGGTTCGAACGCAGAAAAGAGTTTAATGGTTCCTATATTCGTAACAGAATTCTGAACGAGCAAAAGTGGAGTGACCTCGTTTCCAGATCAGTATTTGAGATCATCAACAATATTGACGGAGTCAACCGCATGAAGACTCTTGTAAAATATGAACTTGAGCGCAGGAAGTTAAATGGTTCATGAGTACGCTGTTCACGTGAGCAGCTTAATTAAATGTCTCTATATTGAATGGAAATCAAAATAGCTCCATGCGGAAGGCTAAAGATCCTTTTTTACACGATGAGAACATCTATGATCTCTTGGCTAGTCTATGAGTAAACCTCTACGTGTCTGTCCTGTTTGTCCTGGTTGCGGGTCAAAGAAGTTCAAACGGATTAGACAGATAGAAGGACATGTTTTAGTTCGTTGTATCAAATGCGGAAAATGCGTTCAAATTTAAAATAGATACACATGTTGTAATGAAACAATGTCTACTTTTCTGCAGGAAAAATTGAGGTTCAACTACTAGATAGCGATTCTCTATCGGCGGGTGCCTCACACAATTCTAGTAATACACCATTTAGCGACTTTGGATGAAGAAAAATAATCTTCCTCCCATATGACCCCTCCCTCAGATCTCCTAGGAGTTTAATTCCCTTGGCAGAGGCCCTCGATACGTCTTGTTCTATGTTATCCGCAGTTATTGCTATGTGATGTATTCCTTCACCATGTTTCTCGAGGTATTTCGAGATGGTGCTGCTAGGCTCTGTCGGCTCCATAAGTTCTATCCTTGTGTCTTGCAAATTGATCATAGCAACTTTAACCTTCTCATTTTCAACAATTTCTACTTCAATTCTGTCGGAGTTTAGAACTTTTTCGTAGTTCTTGATCGCCTGGTCTACGTTGTTGACCGCTATTGCTACATGGTCCACTCGCATTCTTGTCCAACGCTGATTATGAGAAGTCCAATATAATACTATTTAGTGAAAACTATTAAAAATGCTGAGCAGACCTTTATTTTTTTTATTTACTGTATCCTCCGTCCCGCAGGATTCTGTTTATTTTAGAACGTTACTCTAGGCTCAAATATTCCGTAGATTTCTCTTAAGGAATTTGCGATCTCGCCCAAAGTTGCCCTATTTCTCACGGCTTCGACTATGAGGGGCATCAAATTCTTGTCGTGTTGTTCAGCCGCTTTTTGAAGGGAACTAATGGAATGTTCGAACTTTGATTTATCCCGAGAATCCCGAAGGTTTTTCAGCTTGCTCCTTTGTTTCGATTCTATCTCGGTATCGATGACATTAAGCTTCGGCTCAATACTACTTGAATCCTGGTACTTATTAACTCCGACTATGGTCCTCTTTTTGGTATCAATTTCCTTCTTCATATTATATGCATTTCTTCTGATTTCCTCTTGAAAAAAACCTCTTTCAATAGCCACAAGGGCGCCGCCCATTCGATCAATTTTCTTGAGGTATTTTTGAACCTCCTCTTCAATTCTAGTCGTAAGGTATTCGACATAATGGGAACCGCCCACCGGATCGACTGTCTTCGCAATACCTGTTTCAGCAGCTATTACTTGTTGTGTTCTAAGGGCTATTTTTACTGATTCTTCTGTTGGCAGAGCAAGTGCTTCGTCCCTCGAGTTCGTATGTAATGATTGACAGCCTCCAAGAACGGCAGCCATTGCTTGAGACGTGACCCTGATAATGTTATTGTCAACCTGTTGAGCTGTTAACGACTCACCGCTTGTTTGTACGTGAAACCGCAAATGCCATGACTTGGCGTTTTTAGCATGGAATCTATTTTTCATTATATTTGCATAAATTCTGCGAGCCGCTCTGAATTTTGCTATCTCTTCGAAAAATTCCATGGTACAACAAAAGAAGAAGGAAAGACGCGGGGCAAAATCATCCACTTTTAGCCCTTTGTTAAGACAGGTCTGGATATATTCTATGGCATTAGCAAAGGTAAACGCTAGTTCTTGAATAGCATTGGATCCGGCTTCTCGCATGTGATAACCTGATATGCTTATAGGATACCACTGAGGAACTTCTTTGAAACAGTACTCAATCATATCCCCAATGAGTCGCAGCGAGGGTTTTGGAGGATATATATACGTATTTCTCGATATATACTCCTTTAAGATATCGTTTTGAGTTGTGCCTCGTATTTGAGATATAGGAACGCCTTGTGCATTAGCTACGGTGACGTACAGGGCGAGAAGAGTCGATGCAGTAGAATTGATAGTCATAGATGTGCTGACTTTATCTAGTGGAATTCGGTCGAAGCAAGTTAACATATCTTCGATCGAACTTATTGACACGCCGGTCCTTCCTACCTCCCCCTCGGACAGCGGATCGTCTGAGTCTCTCCCAGTTTGAGTCGGAAGGTCAAATGCAAGTGATAGACCAGTCTGACCATGCTCTAAAAGAAATTTAAATCTCTTGTTGGTTTCTTCTGCACTACCAAAGCCACTGTACTGTCTCATAGTCCAGAGCCTCTCTCTGTACATGTTGGGATAAAGTCCGCGGGTGTACGGGAATTTGCCAGGTTCTTCGTCTTCAATATAGTCGGAGGGTTTCTTCTTGGAGTATACCCGCTTTACCGGAATACCAGAATCCGTTTTAAGTGAATCTGTCGACATAGCTTAAGCCCTCACCAGGATATCGTGCGTATAACTTCATCCATGGCTTGGAACGGGTCTGTTTTTTTATTTGCGAGGCTTTCAATGGCTTTGCGATAGTCATTGTTGTTGTCCAACATTGAAGAAACCTTTTGTTCAATCGTATTTAAAATCATATCTCTTAGTTCAAAGTCCAATTTCCTACGTTCATTCTCTGTTTGATTTGTAGAACGCATCTGCTTTAGTATCTCGTCAAGAGTCGTAGCAACTTCTTTGACTCCTTTACCAACCTTTGCTGAAACCTTCATAACGTGTGGTTTGTTTTGAGAATCTGACAAAAACTCAAGGAGAGATTGGTATAGCGGTCCCGCTCCCTGCAAATCAGCCTTGTTTACTATACATACGTCCCCCACTTCGGTTAAACCAGCTTTGACGTTTTGAATGTGGTCACCGGTATACGGAGTAAAGACAACCGCGGTAACATCGACTATTTGAGAGATCTCAGTTTGAACCTGTCCTGCCCCTACACTTTCAACAAGTATGAGGTCATATCCAGCTGCGTCCAGCACTCGTACTATATTCCGAAGCGACCGTGAGATCCCCCCAAATGAACCTCGAGATCCAATGCTTCTCATGAATACTTTGTCGTCACTCGTTACAGACTGCATTCTTACCCTGTCCCCTAAGATTGCCCCGCCGGTTATTGGGCTTGTTGGGTCTATTGCCAAAACGGCAACAGTATATCCTATACCGTGAAGCTCAGGTATAAGCTTGCCTATCAGGGTACTTTTCCCCGCCCCAGCAGAACCGGTTAGCCCGATAGTTTTTGCTCTCCCAGTTTTCGAAAAGATTGCTTGTATAATATCACGGCATTCCTTTTCATTATTGTCTACCATCGAAATAGCTCTAGATATCGATCTTCTATCAGCCTTTAGCACGCCTTCCACTATACTAGACGTCTGATGGGATAGCATTAGTTAGATGAACGTAATTTTGGTTTGGATCTTATTAACTTGTGGGTGCGTAATGATGAGAAGCTCGATCGTAATAAAAGAATGTCTCGGTTGCTGTCCAAGATGCTATATGTGAATCGTCGGCATAAGACTTGCATCTGATAAAACATTTTAAGCCCTGGCGACGGAGGAGATACCCATGTCTGCGCAACAAGAACAGCCGCAAAACTTCCGCAGGCCTATAAGGGTGTTAGTGTCAAAGCTAGGGCTCGATGGCCACGATAGGGGCGCGCTTGTTATATGCAGGGCGTTAAGGGATGCTGGCTTTGAAGTTATTTATTCTGGTCTTTTTTGTACGCCCGAACAAGTTGCGAAAATTGCCGTAGACGAAGATGTCGACGTTGTAGCTATGAGCCTGTTAAATGGAGCTCATCTTACAATTTTTCCGAAAGTTGCCAGGCTACTAAAAGAGAGGGGAATGGAAAACGTACTGATAGTCGGCGGAGGCATTATACCTGAACACGATAAGAGAATCCTGGAGGAGCAAGGAATCACCGGAAACTTTGGCCCAGGAACATCATTATCCACAATAATTGATCATATTAACATGAATGTAAAGAAGATCAAAAACACATAGTCATCTACGTTTTTTCGGCGGAGGACGGCCACATCATGGTGCGCATGTCTTTGCCAACTTTTTCTACTTGGTGATTTTCTAAATCTTTCATGAACTTGTTAAAAGAATTCTTTCCATCCTTCTCATATGTACTTAGCCACTCATCAGCGAACTGACCAGATTGAATGTCCTTTAGGACCTCTTTCATATTTTCTTTGGCAATTCTGTTAACTATTCGCGGCCCTCTACTTAGTCCACCGTACCTAGCAGTTTCGCTAACCCGGTTATACATCCCCGTTATCCCATATCGTTGAATTAGATCAACTATGAGTTTTAACTCATGCACACACTCAAAATATGCTACCTCAGGCTGATATCCTGATTCAACTAAAGTTTCAAACGCGGCCAGGATTAGCGAATGAGCACCGCCGCACAGATCCACCTGTTCACCAAACCAATCGGTTTCCACTTCCTCCTTGAATGTCGTTTGAATCACTCCTGGTCGCGTACTTCCTATCGACTTGGCTAGAGCCAAGACTTTTTTCCAAGCGTTATGGGACGGGTCTTGGTGAACGGCAACAAGTGACGGCGTGCCAAAACCGTCCTGGTAGAGTTCCCGAACTCTCTGGCCTGGTCCTTTTGGAGCCACCATTATTACGTCAACATTGTCTGGGGGTTGTATCCATTTCCAATGTATTGCTGCTCCATGAGAAAAGCTGATAGCCTTGCCTTCGCTTAAATGCATTGCAATGTGCTTTCTGTAGGTTGCTGATTGCTCCATATCTGGGACCAAAATGTGGATAATACTGGCTTGTTTTGAAGCTGTCCCGATTTCTGCAACCTTGTGGCCTTCTTTTTCTGCCTTGGCCCAACTGTTTCCTTCCCTTCGCAGCCCCACTATTACATCAAGTCCTGAATCACTCATATTTGTTGCCTGTGCACGGCCTTGAATCCCATAACCAATTACGGCTATTGTCTGACCTTTCAGCACATCCATAGACACGTCGTTGTCAAGCCATCTCTTCGCTTGCATATCGTATTGTATCGAGATGTGCCCTATATCAGCCTATAGTACATCTCTCCTTGTGGATTACTTACTCTTGCTCGTGGGCGTTCAGATCAAAAAGACCTCCCTGCAAAGTTAAACCGTGATCGAGCATTTTGTCGTATCTCCTGATTAATAATTGTAAACATCTAGTCTTATCGACATAGTATACCAACACTGGCAATGTATCATCAATTTAGGTTCAATACATCTCACCAATTACTGCCTCTGTAAACTCGGAAGTTGACAATTTTCCCCCTATATCGATTGTTTTCATGTTTCTTTTTAATAGTTTTTTTATGGCACGTTCTATCTTTTGTGCCTCTCGTACTGCTATTGTGTCGCTATTTTTCTCACCAAGCCATTCAAGCATTAGCTTGCAAGAAAGAAGTATTGATGAGGGATTAGCGGCATTCTTTCCCGCAAGGTCGAAAGCCGCACCGTGGACTGGCTCAAATAACGCAAAATCATCGCCGATGTTACATGTTGGGCCCATGCCGATGCTTCCGGCAACTTGAATTGCCTCATCTGACAAAATATCACCGAACATATTCGTTGTCACTATTACGTCGTAGTCTTCCGGATTACGAATAAGATTCATGGCGCAGGCGTCGACATATTGCTCCGTAAACGTAATGTTAGGGAAACCTTTTGACACGATCCTGCATGTGCTGGCAAACAGGCCATCAGCTCGTCGCAAAACGTTTGCCTTGTGGACTGCTACAACCTTTTTTTTATTATTCCGCTGATTGCATAGTCGAAATGCATATTCGGCTATGCGGCGAGAAGCTCGTTCCGATGTGCGCCTCAATGATATTATAGTATTTTTATCTGCCTCAAATTCCCATCCCAAATAGAGGTCCTCAGTATTTTCCCTCACAATGACCATATCTATTGAATCCGACAGTCCCTCAAGGTTAGGGAAAGATTTTATTGGCCTAACGTTTGCAAACAAATCCATTGTTTGTCTCAGAACCAAGACGACGTCTGCAGCGCTTTCACCGACAGGTGCCTTCAAACATGCATCGGATTGTTTTATAGCGTCTAGCGCTTGATCAGGGAGCGCTTTTCCGGATTTAGCTTTTGTTCCATCTCCAGCATCTATGCGTAGTATGTCAAATTTTGCTTTGGAATGAGAACCTATGGTCTCAAGTAAGAGGTTTGCAGCGTCTGCTAATTCAGGACCTATTCCGTCACCGCTTACTAGTGAAATAGTATATTTCACCAATTTTGACTCTTCCTAACGATCGCTTTTAGTTTTTTGAGTACAGAACTTTTCTTAGCATTACCTTGTTTATCGCATCAATCACTGCTTGTACAGATGCCACAACTACATCTTCGCCAGCCTTGCGAGCAGAGACGACATTTCCGTCTTTATCTTCGACCTTCACGGATACTTCTGCCAGCGCATCGGATCCTCCGGTAATGGAATCGAGTTTGTACTCACGGATCTTAACATTCGCGATCTCAGAAGCAACTTTTTGTATTGCCTTAAGTGCGGCATCAACAGGGCCAACCCCCGTGTCTGATGCTATCAAGTCTTTCCCATTCGTATTCAATCTGATTACCGCCGTAGGAATCAAATTCATTCCTGTGACGATATGGAAATCATAAAGCTTGAATTTTTCCTCGAACTTGCTATTCTGTACTACTTCGCCAGCTATTGAGAGTAGCTCTGAAGTGCTTATAGATTTGCCCTTATCAGCTAAAATCTTCTGTTTTTCAACAATTTTGTGAAGCTGGAGATCTGTGCATTCTATCCCAAAATCCCCAAGCATAGCTCGTATGCCATGTGAACCAGCATGTTTTCCAGCCTGGAGCCATCGCTTTCTTCCGACCATCTCTGGGTCTATGGGTTCATAGGTCAAAGGATTATTTAGTATCCCGTGTGTGTGGATGCCTGATTCGTGCCCAAAAGCGTTCTCACCAATAATGGCCTTATTAGCTTGGACAGCCATTCCCATAATATTGGAAACAGACTTGGAAGTCTCATAGAGTAATTTTGTATGAATATTATGCTCCTTCTTATACAAGCATTGAAGCGCCATCACAAATTCCTCAAGAGAAGCGTTACCTGCTCGCTCCCCCAGACCATTTACTGTTACATGGGCGCATGTGGCGCCAGCAATTATTCCTGCAATAGAATTTGCAACGGCCAGTCCAAAATCATTATGACAGTGCAAACTTATGGGAACCGAAATGTTTTCTCTGATGGTTCTAACAAGGTGAGAAATGAATTCTGGTGTAGCGTAACCTACTGTATCGGGAATATCTATTCTGTCCGCACCTGCTTCTCCGACTGCCTTGAATACTTTGGTTAGAAAAGCAATGTCCGACCTGGTCGCATCTTCTGCTGAAAATTCAATCTGCAACCCATGGGATTTTGCATACTCAACTGCCTGAACCGCATTTTGTATAACTTGTTCGGGAGACATTTTCAGCTTGTACTGCATGTGAATGTCTGACGTCGCGATGAATGTGTGCACGTACTTGAGGTCACAAGTTATCACAGTATCTATATCATGGACAAGTGCTCGTGCCAACCCACAGATTTCCGCATTCAGACCTGCTTTTTTTATTGACTTAATTGCTTGTATCTCCCCTTGCGAAACAATAGGAAAACCGGCTTCTATGGCATCGACACCTAATTGGTCTAATTTAATCGCTATCTGGACTTTTTGTTCCGGGGTTATAGACACGCCTGGTGATTGTTCCCCGTCCCTCAATGTTGTATCAAAGATTCGTATCTTGTTTCCATTTTCAGACATTCAGTGTTCACCTCTAGGAAGAGCTGAAACACCCGTTCTTGCTAGATGAATAATTCCAAACGAGCTGACGAGGTTTTTGAATGCATCAATTTTATCAGGAGTTCCTGTGATTTCTACCATAATGGTATTTTTGTCTATATCTAGGATATTTGCTCGAAATACTGAAGCATAAGTTGTGATTTGCATCCTTTTTGTTGGTTCTTCTGCCTTCATTTTTATTAGCGCAAGTTCTCTATAAACTGTCTTCGAAGAATCCAAGACCCTTACTTCGACCACATCTATTAGTTTCCTAAGTTGTTTTACGAGCTGATCTAATGTCCTTTCATCGGTCTTGGTAGTGATGGTCATTCGAGAGAGATCGACTTGCTCCGTAGAACCCACAGTAATACTTTCGATGTTAAAGCTTCTTGCTCGAAACAGATTGGTCACTCGAAACAAAACTCCTGGCTTGTTCTCAACCAGGGCTGCCACGATATGCCAAGACTCAGCATCGTCTTGCGAGAGGGTGTCGGCCGTTTTCAATAATCCAGCCAATAAAGTTACGCTCCCGTTATCATATCCTTCAGACCTGTTCCAGGAGCCACGAAAGGATAAACGTCCTCTTCAGGATCAATTGCAATATCAATTACAGTCGCCACGTCACTTTTCAAAGCTTTTCTTATGGCGCCTTCCAGATCATTCATAGATTCAGCTCTGATCCCCTGTGCTCCGTAGGCCTCTGCAAGTCTAACATAATCAGGACAACTATTCTGATGAACTCCCATGTATCTTCTATTATAGAAGGTTCGCTGCCATTGCGCGACCATTCCCAGCATGTAATTATTCATTAGAAATACTATGACGGGGAGCTTTTCCAACACAGATACAGCAAGAGAGTTTTCTGTCATATTAAATGATCCATCACCTGCTATATCAACTACCGTTGACTGACTTTTTGCCGCTTTAGCTCCTATTGATGCAGGGAAGCCAAAACCCATGGTTCCTAATCCTGTGGAACTAAAAAATGTTCCCGGTGATATTACGTCAAAATGTAAAGAAGCCCACATCTGACATTGCCCTACCTCTGTAGTTACAATAGCATCAGAAGGCAATAATTCCCTCAGCTTTTTCAATGCCTTTTTTGCAGTCAGCTCCCTAGGATAGTCTTTGATAGTATCTGCATAGTAATCTATTAGCTCTTTCCTCCGTTTAAGCCAAGGATCGTCGTTGGTTTTTTGTGCAACTTTGTGCTTCGCGAGCATCTTAACTGCAGTCCGGAGAGATGCCTTTACGTCTCCTATAACGGCGATGTCGACTGCCTTGTTTTTGCCAATCTCCGCGGGGTCCACGTCAAGATGAATAATGGTCATACCCTTGCCAAACTCGTCGAACCTCCCGACTGATCTGTCGGAGAAACGAGCGCCAACTGCTATAATACAATCAGCCTCAATGATTATCTTATTCGCTTCTGGATGACCATGCATTCCGATCGGCCCCATCGCTAATGGATGGTTTTCAGGGAATGAACCCTTTCCCTTGAAAGTGGTAACCACAGGAGCCATTAACAGTTCAGCCATAGCCTGTAGCTCGGAAAAAGCACCAGATAGAATTACTCCGCCACCTGCCATGATTATTGGCCTCTCCGCTTTGATCATTGTCTCGACCGCTCGTTCAAGCTGGGAGAGATCCGCATCAATTATCGGATTATACCCCCTCACCTTTATGAGGTCAGGAAATTGAATATCTTCCCGCGCTTGCTGAACATCCTTAGGAATATCTATGAGAACTGGCCCGGGACGACCGCTTTCGGCAATGTAAAAGGCCTTCTTTACCGACTCTGGAATTTCAACAGCTGCCCTAGGCTGAAATGCATACTTGGTGCATGGATTAGCTACGCCAATAATGTCTGTTTCCTGGAACGCATCTTTCCCGATCATGGCCAGTGGTACCTGTCCAGTAACTGCAATCATTGGTGAAGAATCGGCATATGCTGTCGCTATCCCGGTAATTAGGTTAGTCGCTCCCGGTCCAGATGTTGCAAAGCATACTCCAGCTTTCCTTTTTATTCTAGCGTAACCATCAGCCATATGCGCAGCAGATTGTTCGTGTCTAACTAGGATATGGCGTAGACTAGCGTCCACAAGAGCATCATACATCGGTAAGTTGGCACCTCCTGGCAGGCCGAACACGAAATCTACTCCCTCTGCTTCTAATGCCCTTACAAGTGCTTCTGAACCTATCATTTCCAATTCTTCAGCAAACCACCACTGGATTGAACCACAGGATGCCTGTACTGCAAATTAACTACAACATTATCGCAATAAGTCCAAATCTGCAATACTAAGGGAAACAAGGCGACCAGGAAATAATCTAATTACGCCAAAAATATTTGTAGACATACTCTAATTGCTAATGAGATGTCTTACGGGTATAACTAATAAATTTTGTGTCTAAATCACTCGAATCTAGCGGGATTCTATGTGCGTTTCAATTTCACTATTCTTTATGAATTCTTCAAATGCCGCTTCCGGATTAGAGCTCCCGTGAACAATGGATCTCACAGCCCTTATCATAGACGTGGGAAATCTTGATTGCCAAATGTTTCTTCCCATATCTACACCTGCTGCTCCATCCCGCAAAGCATTGTATGCCAATTGCAGCGCTTCTAGTTCCCGGGGCAGTTTCTTTCCACCTGCTATTATTACGGGAACCGGACATCCCTCGACGACCTCTTCGAAATTCTGACAATAGTATGTTTTTACGATATGAGCTCCAATTTCTGCAGCTATTCTGCATGCAAGCCCTAGATATCGTGAGTCCCTATTCATCTCTTTTCCTACAGCAGTTACAGCAAGAATCGGGATTCCATATTTTTCTCCCAAATCTACAAGCCTGGATAGATTTACAAGAGTCTTGTGCTCGTGTTTGCTTCCTACGAAAATTGAGAGCGCGAGACAGGAGGCATTTAGTCTTATTGCCTCTTCAACAGACGTGACTAGGCTTTCGTTAGATAGGTCCTCTCCAACAATGCTTGTTCCTCCTGAAACCCTCAAAACTATGGGGATATTCGCATCAGGGTTCACCGAAGTCCTCAGAACTCCTCTCGTTAGCATTAAGGAATCAGCATAAGGCAAAAGTGGTCTAATTGTTGTCCTAGGCGTTTGAAGCCCATCAGTAGGTCCAAGGAAATAACCGTGGTCAACCGCTAGCATAACTCCCCGGTTGTCCTTAGGGCTTATTATTTTAGACAATCGGTTTTTAAGGCCCCAATCCATTCTTTGGTCAACTTCCCGAAGTAATTTTAGTACTTATAAGTTTATACTCTTATGCAGTTACTACAACTTTCATTGAATCTTTGGCCTCATGTGCACACCGAATTGCTTCCTCAGCCTGGTTTAGGCCAAACCTATGCGTTATAATCCAATCCATTTCTATTCTATTGTTATTGAGCAATCTGCAAGATTGATTGGTTTCGATATCAGAAGCAGCATAACTGGGAACAATTGACCATTCATTTGAGTAAACCAACGATGCATCAAGTACAAGCTGCGTTCCCTTACCCGGAACACCGAAAAGGATAATTTTTCCCGCTCGTCGCGTGAGGCTGAAAGCTTTAACCATTGCCTGAGGATTGCTAGTTGCTACAACAGAAATGTCTACCCCTCTGCCACCCGTAGCCCCCCTAATGGACTCTTCAGCATCCGGTCGTATGTTAATATTGAAACATTCAACCTGGAAATGTTTCTCGGCCAGGTCTAGTCTAAATTGATTAATATCAATAAGAAAGATTTTACCGCAGCCCATAGATTGTGCAAGAAGGGCAAGCATAATTCCTGCCGGGCCAGCCCCAAAAATTGCAATATCGTCTCCCTTTTGAATCCTAGATTTGTCGAGGGCTCTGATACAACAAGCAAGTGGCTCTATTAGGGCCGCCTTCTCAAATGTCACATTGGGTGGAAGTTTTATGACCCCTCCACGAGAAACATTCCAACCTGGGACCAATATTTCTTCAGATAAACCACAAGGATCTAGGTTACTGGAATGAAACATTGTGCACATGGTATAGTCCCCATGTCGACAATAGTGACAAGAGTAGCACGGAACATGATGATGCACAAACACTCTGTCGCCTACTGAGTAGCCTGAAACCAGATCTCCAACTCCGACTATTTCACCGCTAGGTTCGTGGCCAAGTCTCCCCGAAGACATGCCGTAGTTACCATACACTTTTTCTAGGTCAGAACCGCAAAGTCCACATGCCTTCATCTTTACTAATACATCGCTGGATCCAGGTTTGGGAGAAGATAATTCATCCACTGTAATTGTTTTCTTTTCCTTTACAAAGACCGCTTTCAACAGGTAAACCTTGAATAACGACATCGTCTATAAATACGTGACACCTATGCTTATCAGAATGTTTTAGTATTTACAGACTACGTCTGTTTTAGAACAAAAAAGAATGCCTATTACTTTCTACTGTACTTCTTGGGTTTCTTGACAAAAATTTTTTTGCATCCGTCACAACAAAAGAAGAAAACTTTTCCCTGATGTTCATGAGATAAAGCCAAATCCTGCTTAAGCTCTATTCCACAAACGGGATCCACTGGCACGGTAAGCAGTGCAAAAAAGATCTATATATGGTTATCACAAGATCACGAAAAGTAATAGCATTTCCAATATGTCGTTTAAGAAAAGATCTCATATCATTTTTCTGAAATTGCTGCATACCTGCATGGGGCACTCCTGGCCTTATTGGTCAACGCTTTTTGACAGTATTGTTTTTGAGGATCGCCTGGATGGACTTAAAGTGATGTCGTATCCATCCACCGAGGTTATTTGTGGTAAATGTGGCACAATTCTTTCAAAAGTAATCAATTTGAGACCGGTACGGGACATTTTGCGAACACATGATAGTAAGTGTAAATTATGTGGAAACAGTCTTAATCCCTCCGACTTCACAATAGAAGTTGAAAAACTATAAAACGTTTTACTTTTGATATGAGTTTAATCATAAAACACGCTCAATAATCATGAACCCGGCTCTTGTCCATATCAGGTCAGAGGCCGATAAGAATATGTTTGTTCATTGATGCAAGTTTTGTACCGGAAATTCTGTAAAGATAGCCTGACTCTAAAGCGTCGGTATGATCATGCTTACCGCTAAGGCAATACTTGTAATACGAGAATACTTTACTGTTGAAGCCATAGCAGGGACAAGAGCAGAATTTTCTTTTCCGTAACTTCTCCTAAGCTCCCAAATTGCCCTAGCTGCATATGGAGCAGACAAAAGACAGCCAATTGAATATACAGTAGTATAGCCCAGGAAAATTCCTAGTATCACTATAGGATACACCGAAATTACCAATGTTGAAAATACTTCATAAGATCTTTTCTTGCCTAGTAGTATAACAAGCGTCTTTCTTCCTCCTAGACGATCAGCATGGTAATCAGGAAAGGAGTTCACTAGCAAGACAGAAGAAGAAAGCATTCCAATAACGGTACCAATGAACACTGGAGAAAATTCCAAGATTGGTGTCTGGACATAAAATGATCCTATAACTATTAGAAGGCCTTTTACCCCAACAAATAGTTCTGCCAATCCAAAGTTAACGATTTTGGACGAATAAAAGAAAATCGCTAAGACTGCAAAGATAAGAATTAAAGCGATAATGGGTCCGCGGACCACCACAAAATAACATCCTATTAGAACACCTGCCAATAGAAAGAGGATCGCGGCTCCGTAAACAGTCCTTGGTGAGAGAAGGTTTTCAGGTATAACACCACTTCCGCCGCTGAACTTTGTCCTCTTCGTCATCTTGTCTATTCCCCGCCTGTAGTCCCAATAGTCATTTAAAAGATCTATACTAGCATGCAAGCTGAAGACCCCCACGATTGTCAATACAGCATAGTTCAGATCAAATGAAGAGTATCTCCATAACGCCAGCGCCATACCATTTCCTGAAGCAAAAAGAGATGCTAAAAGGAACTTTAGTCTAATGGCCCTAAGCCATCTGCCTATCAATGCTTTAGGTGTTTACACATTCGTCATTAATTATTTTTTGCCGGCGCTTAGGTCACAATGACTGGTCTATGTTGGTGTCTCTGGGGCGATAACCCTCCCGGAGTATTAGTTAAGAACTTATACCGGAAAACTACTTTTGAATTCGAACAAAAATTTCACCTCCAATTGATGCTGCAGAGTTTGACGCGCAGAAAGACATGAAGCGAATAATAACCGAATTTCTGTGCAGGCATCAGGATAAGGGGTTTTCATCAAAAGAAATCTCACGGGCATTATCTTTGAGTGAGGAAGAGATAAACTATACAATGTTAAAACTTGGTCTATCCGACTTTCTTTTGGAGTTCAGTAGGGGATTTGCACGAAGGGGTGTTGACTCAAAAGGCGAAAAGATGAGATTCAAAATAGAAGATGTAACGGTACAGGGAATAACATACTACCGCTGTCTAAAGGTTGATTGACAAATTATGTAGAAATATATGTAAATATATGAGACTGATATTAAAAAAAGGATCTATGCTTAATGGCTTAAGCCGGGAGTCTCGGGGCTTTGCCATGTGTAGTGACTATGATTCCTACAAGGATATGCCTAGACTGCGCGCCCTTCTTCAAACTCAGTACGTAGGCAGAGCGATACTCTGGTTTAGAAGTTTATCCTCCACACAGGAACTTGCAAAGAACCTAGTGAATGCAAAGGGCGCCTTAAGGGTCGGTGGCTATGTTATTATTGCCGACAGCCAATTAAGTGGCACAGGACGCAACGGAAGGGAATGGGCTTCACCTCGAGGAGGAATATGGTTATCCGTAATCCTCAGTTCAATGTTGCATCCAAGCAAATGCATCTTATTTTCCTTCGGCGCTTCTTTAGCCGTTGCTGAAGCAATAACCCACTGCACCGGGTTAGAATCAAGGCTCAAGTGGCCAAATGACATAATGATAGATGGTAAAAAGGTTTCAGGTGTCCTAGTGGACGCTTCCGTGAATTCCAGCACTATTGAGTATGTAATAATAGGCATCGGGGTCAATGTCAACGTAAACAGTGCTGAGGTTCAAAGGGACATAAAGTGCCAAACGTTTCCATGTCAGGTAACCTCTCTGAGTGATGAATTGGCAGCACCTTGCGACAAAGTAAGGCTGATAAAGAATATTTTGAAAGCACTCGACAAATATTATTTGAAGATAGAATCGGATACTGGCTATCCTCTGCTAGACCAATGGAAGGACAGAGCATATGACTTAACATCAAAACCTGTGCATGTATCGCATGGCGCCGAAGGATTTACTGCTACAGTACTTGGATTGGAAGAAGATGGTTCTTTGGTTGTGGTCAGAGATAATAATAAGATAGAAAGAATAGTCTCTGCAGAATACAGCATAAGATTTATAGCGTAAGGTCTGTTTATGTTGCTATTTACGTAGTGCAGGATTGGAAGGGAGATGGCGGGCCATTGTCAGCAATTGACGATGGGTTTACTCAACTTTGCACACAATTGAAACATCATTTACGTTAGTTCCTGTTCTCCCAGTTATTATTAGAGAATTCAGTTGTTTGAAAAAATAGTAGCTGTTATGAGTTTTTAAAAAATAAGTGGTATTAAGATCTCTTTTCTTAAAATTTGATATAACCTGCGAATTCCAAAATGCGCCAGCAGCATCGGAATTACCATCAATGCCGTCTGTTCCGACGCTAAGGATAGTAATATCTTTATTTGTTTGAAAATTTTCAAGCTCTATGGCCGCTGACAATATTGCCTCTTGGTTTCGCCCTCCTACGCCGGGCTTTTTTACTTTATTCACCTTAACCACAGTCTCTCCTCCTAGAACATATGCAAAAGGAGATTTTTCGGGCTGGACCTGCTTGGCCAAGTAGGCCAGTTTTCTGCCAAAGATTCTTGCTTCGCCGCCAAACGATGTTCCTAACTTTTGAGCCTGAACCCCGCGGCTCATTAAGTATCTAGAAGCAGCAGTGCAGGCTACATCGTTGTTGCCGATTAGGATATTGGTGACTTTTTGAAAAATCTTATCCCCATCCTTAGGAGTCTCAGGTCGGCGTTTCTTTACACCTTCTGCTATTACGGTCCTTACTCCCGCGTATTGCCTTTTCCAAAGCCCGTATTTCTTGAGAACTCGCGTGGCGTCCTCATAAGTTGAAGAGTCAGGATATGTAGGTCCCGAGCCTATAACATCAAGTCTGTCATTTATTACGTCGGATACAATTAGAGAAATTAATCGACACTCCTTATTCTTGTAGCGAGGCAATTGGCCACCCTTGACTCTGGACAGATGCTTTCGAACCGTGTTAACCTCCTCAATCGATGCGCCTGATAGTATCAACGAATTTGAGATATCTTGCTTCTCAGTTAAAGACAGACCAACTGATGGATATGGCATTAAAGAGGAGGCGCCTCCTGAGATAAGGACTATGACAAGATCTGAGGGGGAGGTTTTTCCAAGTATCTCTATCATTTTCTTTGTGCCCTTTACTCCCGCAGCGTCTGGGGTAGGATGACTTGAGTGGGTAACGGAAATTCCATCGATATGGCAAGAAGTCCCATATGGAATGGTAATAGCGCCTCCCGAGATCCTGTTAGATAAGATCTCACTAACTGCACCAGCCATTTTAGCTGTCCCTTTGCCCGCACCTACCAAATAGACAGATTTAAACAACTTCAAGTCCACAATGGTTCGATGCTTTCTAATGTCGTAAAGCAGAAGTTGCCCGTCTCTTAGCTTTAAGCTATTTTTGATCAAGTTGGCAGGATCTACTGAGCGGAGCGCGCACTTGACTGAGTCAAGGGCAAGTTGAAGCGAGCGGCTTTTTTTTTGAATACGACTTTTCAATACGTATGGCCATCTCGATATTGGATGCCTGCTTTACAAACATATTGGAACTAGTTCCTGTCCACTTGCATCCTTTATTTTTGGTAGCCGCGACGAGGGCGGAGGCGCCTGATCCTGGCAAAAATATTAAATCCCATAGTGCGCTGTTGATGTAATTCAATTAAACAATGCGACCTGGTTCTATGATAGTTATAACGGGTGGCGGAATTTGATATGTAAACTTCGCTACTTCTATTCACATTTTCTATATTGTGGTCATTAATTTGCTGGCACAGAACAATTTTTTCGATTTTTTATACCATTGGTTCACTCGTCAATGTTGGATCGATTGGACTAGCGTTATTCGCTTAATTATTATCGCCAAGATAGGTTAATCAATGCATTTAATCATAGAAGTAATCTCATTGAGATAAACAATGGTCGCACACCTTTCTCTAAAAGGAGAGCCCGGAAAGCGAGGACTTATGTATGTACCTTACTACGGCCGTTCACGTGCATTTATTTCAAATTACCGTTCCTGGAGAGAATATCACAGCGATGGTAATATTACACAAATTGCATGCTCCTTGCTAAGCCACGAAACACTGCACCTGGCGATCAATAAATTCTCGCTCTCAGCGTCGGCTGATTTGGACAACCTTTTTGGAAGGTCGAACAGCTGGGAACTCTACAAACATGGTTTGGGAGATCTAGATAAGCTGAGCATCAATTCCTGTAGTTTGCACAAGAACGGAGCAAAGAAATCAAAAAAATCAAAAAAGAAAGGAATCTAATGCCTCATACAATGCAGCTTTTGATGTGCTATTGAGGAATACATAAATTGCATTTTTTGCTTAAGAAATGCCTCGATGTTCAAGCTGTACACTCCACAATCCGCTAATAAGACGTTGCCTGATGTAGAGAAGAGAATTAAGCAGATTATATCCCAAAAAGACAGCGTTGTATCTCTCCAGGAGGAACTCCAGAGAATAGTCGACTCAGATTCGCCGTTCAGCGATTTTTTCAGGAAAAAGCAGGAGCTAAATGTTGCTGTCACTAGGCTTTACAAATCCATAGAGCAGATCGAAGAGCTGGGAGTAATAATCAAGAGTGTTGACGAAGGACTCCTCGACTTCCCTTCTAAACGGTTCGACGAGGAGGTATGGCTTTGTTGGAAAGTAGGGGAAAGCCAAGTGAAATTTTGGCACAAGAAGGACGAGGGGTTCGCGGGAAGAAAACCACTTAGTCCTCATGCCATGTCCCGAGTCGAAGCCCAAGATGATCTCTCCGATCTGAGATAAGTATCAAATGATTTTAAGGAACTACTTGTTCAGAATTTGCGCATAAGCGCGTATTCCTAAAGCCCAATCGGCTTTCTACAAAACTTTATTACTGTTCAGTCAACCAAATAGAGAGCAGTTTATCAGGAAAGACTCCGGTTGAACATCCCTATTTCGCAAAAGCAACGAAAAAGAGATAGTGCTCTAATATTGAAAACGCTGCATACAGACGATGATCCCTTCCGCATATTTTGCAAGCTATACCGCTCCCACAGGCGGCTCTTTATTCTGGAGTCCCTTGTAGGACCCAGGCAGCTTGCAGAAATATCAGTACTCGGTTTTGATCCTGAATTTGTTGTGAGTTGTGATTCTTCCAAGTTCTACATCCGCAACTCTAAGAATAAAATTATTCACATCGAGGACTTGACTAACCCACTGGAGCAACTTAGAAGATACGTTCCCAAAGTCAATAACAACAAATTCAGATATACTGGAGGGGCTGTCGGGTTCGTGAGTTATGATGCCATTCGCTATTGGGAGCATATTCCATCAAAATATAAGGGGAAAATAATTTTTCCTCTCTTAGAATTTGGGATTCATACCGACGGGATAGTTTACGATCATATTGCGAAGAACGCATATTACTTCACAATTGGGAAATCTCGATATAAGGAAATCAGCTCCGAGATCGAGACTAAGGTTCCTTTCCAAATGAAGAGCTTCTGGTACTCCACTCCTAAGTCTATGTTGAATAGTAGGGAGTACGTGGACTTGGTCAAAAAGGCAAAGCATTACATCTACCAGGGTGATGTCTTTCAGGTTGTATTGTCAAATAGCAATACTTTCAATGTTAAGGGAGACTTGTTACCTGCCTACAGTAAACTAAGAGAGGTAAATCCGTCACCATATATGTATTTCTTAAAATTAGGTGGGGCTACAGTGATTGGATCAAGCCCGGAGATGCTTGTACGTGTAACTGGTGATAACGTCGAGACCTTCCCAATCGCCGGCACCCGACCGGTAGTTAAAAACAAAACTGAAAACGAGAGGCTGGC
>OCZV010000207.1_pt1 | contig 21493 bp, 14 predicted proteins | sample 1539051 | NCBI WGS metagenome assembly OCZV01 (sample SAMEA3113581, study PRJEB22503) | soil metagenome
CTGGCAACCCGTAGTACGCCTTCTTCCACTTGACGGCGTATTGAAGCCCGGGGATCGTCTCGCAGATCAATTCGTCCAGCCGCTTGACGATGGGATGCAGATCCGGCATCACGCGCCGGATCCAATCCTCGATGTCGGCGTGGCTATCCGATGGCACAGGCGGCTTTCGCGCCGCATTAGGCTTGCGTGGTTTCGCCATCGCACGTTCTCCTCTGTGGCCTAACCTCCGGCGATTGACCCCGCGCGAGAGGCCGACCGAGCGGCCGATCGCGTCGGAGTGATGAGCGGGATCTTGGACCTGCCCTTCACCGCGTTCACCTCGAGAGTCCCCCCCACCGCCTCGATGTACTGCTCCAGAACATCGATCGTGACGTTCCGCGCCTGCTCGATCGCGGCCACGCGGGGCTGGGAGACTCCCATGCGCTTCGCGAGCTCCCGCTGCGAGAGGCCAGCCTGCTCCCGGAGGGCCGTGAGCCCTGCGGCCAGACGGAGCTCCTCCTCGATCTCGGCGACCCGCGCGGCGGCGCCCTGAGGTTCCAGGACCTTCTTCTCCCACCGCTTCAGCGTCATCGCCTCCTCCCCACCGAGCCGTTTCCCCAGCCCGCCTTCCTGCTTCGATGTGCCGACCCGAACTCGTCCCTCGCGATAATGATACCGTTATCGGGGCCGAAGGCGCAGCTCCAACCCACGGTCCGCCGAGAGCCTGACGAGCGTCTGGGGACTTTCGTAGTACGATTCTGGTGGTGGAGATCCTCGCCTCGGGCCGACGCCACGGCATCGCGGACGAGGACATCCAGCACTGCACTGAGAAGGCCCTGGTCATCGAGGAGGGTGGCAAACGATCCGGTCAGATACCTGGTGCTTGGGCCCGATCGTGCCGGCAACCTCCTCGAGCTGGTCGTGCTCGACCGACCTCAAGGACCGGCGGTGATTCACGCGATGAAGATGCGGCCGAAGTATCGGGGCCTCCTACCGAGGAGCGAGTGAGATGACACGGAACCACGGAAAGAGGAAAGACGGCTCTCCCATCACCGAAGAGATGGTCGAGCGGATGGCGGACGAGGCGGAGCAGGGATACGACGTCGACGAGCTAAGGCGGCGCCGATCAAGCGGCCGCCCCGCCATGGGCTCAGGTCCCGCTACGGTCGAGTCGGTGCGGCTCGATCCGGAACTGAAGCGCGAGCTTCTCCTTCGTGCCTCGAAGGAGGGGATCAGCGTCTCCGAGGTCGTCCGGAAGGCACTTCGCAGCTACGTCCGCACGGCCTGAAAGCGGCACCAGGTCGGGCGTCGAATCCGCTGCTCGCCTCATTGGGGTGAGCGAAAACATGGCTCTGACCTCGGGGTTCTCAAGCTCAGATCATTGAGCAGCGGATTCACGACAGAACGCGGGTGGCGAGGCGCCGAGAGAGGGACGATCGGCTGGACCCCGCCGGGACATTCACGGGACACGACCCGAGCGTAATGAAAGAACGCGACCACGAATCAGCCCACTGACCAGACCTTCTATGGGTGGGGCGGGGTGGACTCGAACCACCGGCCGACGGATTATGAGTCCGAGATGGCCCGGGCCGATGACCTGCAGGAATTCCTAAACGTCCTTGTCAGGGCGATCCCATGAGCAACAGGGTTGCCAGGCGCTCAGATGCGTTTGTACGCGAGTCGCGGCCTTTCTGCGGCCTGCAAGACAAGCATTGGTCATCCATCCCGTGTGCTAGCGGAGATCGATCCGGATCACAGGACCCTCGTAGGTCGCCAGCCAGATAACCCCGGCCCCTGGGTCGAGTGCCGCGTCCACTGCCAACTCATCGATTCCCGACCGATTCGTCTAGCTCCCATGTCTCTGTGTTCAGCCGAGAGACGGCCACGGGGAGAACGCTGTCCGGTCGTCGACTTGCCCGGAGCCACACCCGTCCCTCCCCTACGGCGACGGATGGAAGGGGCCTCGAATGTCAAGCTCCTCGACCGCGCGGCCTGAGGCGAAAGCGCTCTACCCGCCGGAGGAGCCGCTCCCGACCGGAATGGCCCGCGGGTCCCACGTTCCCCGGGCCACCGCCGGAACGAACTCGTCGAGGTCGGGCAGGGGGAGGGACACAGTGGTGCCCTGCTCCGCGGAGAGGTAGGCGGCCATGAGGAGCTCGGTGACTAGAAGGCCATCGTGGAGATCCTCGTCCGGTTGGCTGTCCGACCGGAACGCCTCGACCATGTGCCGGTTCTCGTGGAGGTACCCGTAGGCGACACCCTCGTCCGCCACCACCGGCATCAGCCCCTGCTCCGCGTTCTGCTTCTCCACCAGGTCCTCGCCGACCCGGCCGGTGACCCTGCGGGACAGGAAGACCTTTGCCTCGGCGTCCAGCGTGTCGACCGTGGCGGAGTACTCCGGCCCCAGGAGCTCGAACGATAGGCGGAGCCCGGCCCCCACGAAGCTCCACGAGGTGGTGGCCTCGGCCACCACGTGGTGCCCCTCGGCGTCCTCGAACAGAAACGTGGCCCTGGCGTAGTCCTCCGCTGGGGTCCTCCGATAGTCCACCCCTTCGTACCGCTCCGCGAGTTCGTCCGCGTACCGCGGCCGTCCCCACTTCAGCGAGGCGATGGAGGCCGTGACCGACTTCGGGGTGAGCCAGTCGCGCTTCCGCTCACCGGGCTTCGTGAGCAGATGCCGAGAGGCCTCCACACTGTGGCACAGCATGTCGTTCAGCACCCCGCCCCCTTGCCGCTGGCCGGACCAGAACCATCCCTCGTGAGGACCGCTGTGCTCCTCCGCCGCCCGGGCCAGGAACGGCGGGCCGCTGATCGCGGCCCCTCGGGCCCACGCCAGCTGGCGAACCCGGTTGACGGCCGGTGCGAACACCTGGTTCTCCAGGTAACCGTGACGAAGTCCCGTCATCTCGACCATCTCCAGGATCCGGCGGGCCTCGGCCACCGTTCGTCCCAGGGGCTTCTCGATTGCGATCCCTCGCAGCTCGGCTCCCCCCGACCGGACCTCTTCGCAGATCGCCTCCACCACGGCCACCCGGACGTCGTTGGGAACTGCCACCCACACCGCGTCGACCCGGGGGTCGCGGACCAGCTCCGCCACGTCCCGGTACACGGCGGGGTCCCCCACTCGAAGGGACCGGCACGTCTCAGCCACGCGCTCGGCCCGAGTGCCGGTCGTGCTCATCACGGCGGTGATGTCTGCGTGGCGAACTCCCTCCCAGGTCCGGGCATGGAACACGTCGACCACGAAGCCGGCGCCGACGAACCCAACCCCCAGGCGATCATCCATGTTCGTCCTCCTCCTTCATTGCCGCAGCCGGGCCTGACGCCCGTACGCCGAGAGCAGCAGGATCAGCACGATGCCGTTCACGATCTGACGGGCCGCCTCGTCCAGCTGCATCGTCCGGAGGAGGCTCTCCAGCACCGTGAGCACGATGGCCCCCACGACCGTCCCCGGATAGCCGCCCACCCCGCCGGCCAGCGTGGTCCCCCCGATCACCACCGCGGCCACGGAGGGGAGCATGTACCCGTCGGCGAGGTTGAGGAACACGGTCTTGGTGTAGCCGAGGAGCAGGAACCCCCCGAGCCCGGCCAGCACGCTGCTGAGCGTGTACACGGCCACGACGTTCCGCCGCACGTTGATGCCGGAGAGGCCCGAGGCCAGCCGGTTGGTCCCCAGCGCGTGCACCCGCCACCCGAACGCCGTCCGTCGGAGGAGGACCACCATCCCCACGGCCACCACGGCCCAGATCCACAGGATCCCGGGGATCCGGAAGACGGTCCGGCCGGAGACCAGGTCCGTCATCAGGGGCGCGGCCCGGCCGGCCGGTTGTCCCCCCGTGTAGATGAGGATCACCCCCTGGACCACGGCGATCATCCCCAGCGTCATCACCAGGGGAGGGATCCGGAGGAACGCGATCCCCAGCCCGTTGATGAGCCCGATCAGGGCGCAGGCCCCCAGGGCCAGGGCCAGTCCCGGCAGCATGAGGTCGTTACCGCCGTCGATGGTTCGGGCGGCGATGATCGCCGACAGCGTGGCCACCTTGCCCACGGACAGGTCGACCCCCTCGCCGCCGGACAGGATGACCAGGGTCTGGCCGGCCGCCACGATCCCCAGGAAGGCCGCCACCCGAAGGACGTTGAGGATCTGGCCGTACCCGGCGAACCCCGGCCTGAGCAGCTCCCCCGCGGCGAACATGGCCACCGCGATGATCCCGGCCACGGCGGCGGGGTGGTCTGCCAGCCACCGCCCCGCCGTCCTGACCGGCGACGATGGGGCGGACGGGGCGGCGGCCTCGTCGGTCACGCCGGACTCCGTCGGAACGCCGGGACCGCGGTCAGAGCCAGGGCCGCGATGACGATGGCCCCGTTGATCAGCTGTCGGTATCCGCCCGAGATCCCGGCGAAGAACACGATGTTCGACACGAGCGCCAGGATGACGGCCCCGCCGATCGATCCGCCGGCTCCCCCGACGCCGCCCCGGAGGGCCGTTCCGCCGATCACCACGGCCGCGATCGAGGCCAGGGTGGTCTGCCCACCGATCAGGGCCGTCCCCACCGCCGCCCCCACGTACGGATCGCCCGATCCCGTGTTGGCCAGGATCGCCAGGGCGGCCACCCCGCCGAAGGTCCCGCCGAGGACGTAGCTCATCACCCGGACCTGGTTGACCCGGACGCCGCTGGCGTACGCGGCCCGCTCGTCGCCTCCCACCGCGTACAGGTGCCGGCCCAGCGTGCTTCGCTTGACCACCCACCACAATCCGTACAGGCCGGCGATGACCAGGGCGGCCACGGGGATGCCGATGACGGAGTCGCGATAGGTCGTGGTCATCACGGCGGGGACCTGGCCTCCCGGCTGGGGGAGCACCTTCAGGGTGATCCCGGCGAACACGAAGCTCATGGCGAAGGTGGCCACGATGGGCTGGAGGCGGAGGAAGGCCACGATGAGCCCGTTGAGCAGCCCGCCTGCCGCTCCCACCCCGATGGCCACGGCCACGGCCAGGGGGAGCCGTCCCGGATCGCCCTCCATGAGCACCACCGACATCACGCTGGACAACGTGATCAGCGCTCCCAGCGACAGATCGATGCCTCCCCCCAGGACGACGATCGTCTGGGCGATGCTGGCGGCCACCAGGGGGACGAACGAGCTGAAGTTGGAGATCACCGAATAGCTGGAGAAGAAGTTCGGGGCCAGCAGGGCGTTGACGGCCACGGTGATGAGCAGGAGGGTGGTCACCGTCAGTCCCGGCACCAGCCCCCGTCGCATCCCCACGGTCAGGGACCGGACCGCTCGATCGATCATCCGGGCACCTGGTCCACGCCCACGGAGGCCTCCAGGAGGCGGTCCTCGGTCACCTGGTCCCCCTCCAACACCTGCACCACGCGCCCCTCGAACAGGACCAGCACCCGGCCGCACAGCCGGACCAGCTCGAGGTTCTCGCTGGAGTGGAACACGATGGCCACCCCCTCATCGGCCAGCCGGCGCATGCTCGAGTACAGCTCTTCCTTGGCCCCCACGTCGATGCCCTTGGTGGGGTCGTCCATGAGGATCACCCGGGGCTCGGTGAGCAGCCACCTCCCCACCACCACCTTCTGCTGGTTCCCGCCGCTGAGGGTCAACACGGGGTCGAGGAGCCGTCCCAGCTTGATCTGGAGGCGCCGAACCGCGTCCCCCGCGGCCCTCCGTTCCCTGGCTCCCCGGAGGAGCCCGCCCGGGAGCGCCCGTCGCCCCACGCTGGCCAGCGTAAGGTTCTCCAGGATGGGCCTCCGGGAGAACAGCCCCTCCCGGGCCCGCTCCCCCGGGATCAGGGCGATCCTCTCGCGGACGGCCTGCCGAGGGCTTCGCGGGTGGATCGGTTTCCCGTCCAGCCTCACCTCGCCTGAGGAGATCCGGGCCGCCCCGAACAGGGCCTCCAGGAGCTCGTCCTGGCCCTGGCCCTGGAGCCCGGCCACGCCCAGCACCTCGCCCGTCTCCACCGTGAACGAGACATCCCGGAGCCGGTCGGTGATCAGCCCCCTGACCTCGAGGACGACCCGCCGAGCCTCGGGAGCCTCCGTACGGTCTCGTTCGATCCGATCGATCGACCGCCCCAACATCATCCGGACCACCTCGGCCTGGTCGGCGGCCGCGAGCTCGACCGTGCCCACGGTCGCGCCGCTTCTGAGCACGGTGGCGCGGTCGCACAACTCGAACACCTCCTCCAGCCGGTGCGAGGTGAAGATGACCAGGACCCCTCGGTCCTTCAGGTCTCGAAGGGCCTCGAACAAGGCCCGGACCTGGGCCTCGTGCAGCGACGCCGTGGCCTCGTCGAGCACCAGGATCCGGGGGTCGCGGGCCACCGCCTTGCAGATCTCCACGATCTGTTGCTCCCCGGGGGGCAGGCCCGCCACCGGGGTGTCCAGGGGAAGACGCCCCTCGAAGGCCGACCCGAAGCGCTCCACCACCCCGCGGACGGTCCGGCGCTGCTCCCGGCGATCCACGAAGCCGAACCGCGCCGGCTCCACCCCCAGGGCCACGTTGTCCTCCACGCTGAGGTCGGGCACCAGGCTGAGCTCCTGGTAGACCGCGGAGATCCCTCGGGCCTGGGCCTCCCGGGGGCCGCGGAGGGTCACCGGCTGGCCGTCCAGGAGAACCTCGGCTCTGTCGGCAGCGACCACGCCCGTCAGGGTCTTGTTCAGCGTGCTCTTGCCCGACCCGTTCGCGCCCAGGAGGGCGTGGAGCTCTCCGGGCTCGGCCGAGAGCGACGCGCCGTCCAAGGCCACCACGCCCCCGAACCGCTTGTGGACGTCCCTCATCTCCAGGAACGGCATCCCGCTCCCTCCACGGCTCAGGTGGAGCCTACCCGTGGCGGAACGTCCGGCGCCCTAGGCGAAGTACTCCGCCGCCTCCTCCTCGGTGAGCATGCCGTCCACGACGTACGCGGGGTTCTGCCCCTCGACCTCGGCGAACCACTCGGCGAAGTTGTCGTTGGTGACCTCGCCCGGGATGGGGACGAATAGGGTGTTACCGTCGAGGGCGTCCTCCCCGAGCTCCTCCCCCTGGAGCATGTGCACGGCAACGCGCAGCGCCGAGCCGGCCACTCCCGGAGGATTCACCACCCCGATGCTTCGGAACCCGGTGTCCTGCTCCAGCTGCTCCTGCCAGTTGAACATGAACTCTGCCCGGGCCTCGCCGGTCTGGATGACCTGGCCCAGGAGGTCGTTGGCCTCGAGGGCCTGGTAGACACCCAGGGCCATCCCGTCCTGGGTGAAGACCCCGTCGAGGTCCGGATACGTGGCCAGGAGATCCGACATGGTCTGCTGGGCGGTGGCCTGGTCCCAGTCGGCGTTCCCTTCGGTGAGGACCTCGATCCCGGCCTCTTCGAACACGGCGCTGGCCCCGGTCCACCGGGCCTCGTTGGCGGGGTGCCCGGCGATACCGTTGATGGCCACGATCTGGCCGCCCTCGCCGAGCTCGGCGGCCAGCCATTCGGCGTTCCGGCGGCCCCATTCCTCCTGATCGATGACCACGTTCGTGACGACCTCGCTGCTGACGGCCTGGTCCGTGGCGATCACCAGGATGTCCTGGTCCACGGCCTCCTGGAACACCGCGTTGAGGGCGGTCTCCGAGTTGGGGTTGACGATGATTGCGTCCACCCCGGCGCTGATCAGGTTCCGGATCTGTTGGATCTGGCCGTTCACGTCCACGTCGGCGCTCTCGACGATCAGCTCGTCGACCAGCCCTTCCTGCTGATACTCGTCGAAGACCTGCTGCACGTCCTCGACCATCTGGGTCCGCCATTCGCTCCCCACGAAGCCGTTGGACAGGCCGATTGTGAACGGACCCTCACCGTCCTGCTCCGCCGCTCCATCGCCTTCGTCGCCGCACCCCGCGGCCAGAAGGACCACGGCCGAGAGCGCCGCCACGATCAGCCGGAACTGTCGAATCCCCATGACCTCACCACCTCCTACGTCCCGTACCGGACTTCGCCTTCCCTTCTCCTCCTCCCTCGGGCACCCGGGACCGCCGCTTCTTCCCCCTTATCCCGTGGTCCGCATGCCGGCGGCGATAGCGGCGTCGACGTTCTCCGGCGAGAACACGTGCTCGATGGCCATGATGGCAGCGCCGACGATCCCGGCCCGGTCGTCGAGATCGCTGCGGACGATGCGCAGGTGACGGGCGGCCAGGGGGAGTGACCGCTGGTACACGATCTCCCGGACCCCGGCGAAGAGCTGCTCGTGCACGTGTGACACGTCGCCGCCGATGACGATGACCGACGGATTGAACAGGTTCACCGCCGCGGCCAGCACCTCTCCCAGGAGCCGTCCGGATTCCCGGACCAGGTGCACCGCCCGAGGGTTCCCCGCCCGGGCCAGGCGGACCACGTCGCGGCTGCTGGCCGCGTCCAGGCCCAGATCGGCGAGCTGGCGGGCCAGGGCCCCGCCGCCGGCGATAGCCTCGACGCACCCGACGTTCCCGCACGAGCACACCACGGTGGGATCGTCGGTTACCCGGATGTGGCCGATGTCGCCGGCCGCGCCCTCGGCGCCCCGGTGGATGGCCCCGCCGGCCATGATGCCGCAGCCGATCCCCGTCCCCACCTTGATGAACATGAGGTGCTCGCAGTCCCGCCAGTTCGACCAGTACTCGCCCAGGGCCATGATGTTGACGTCGTTGTCGACCAGGACCGGCACCTCGAAGGTCTCGAACCGCTCGGGAATCGGATACCCGTCCCATCCCGGCATGATCGGCGGGCTCACCGGACGTCCGGTGGCGAACTCCACGGGGCCGGGGACCCCGATGCCGATGCCTCGCACCTCGCGCTTGGATCGACCGGCCTCCGACAGCAGGTCGTCGAAGGTCGACTCCAGCCAGTCCAGGACGACCCCGGGCCCCTCGGAGATGTCCAGGTCCGCCGCGGTCTCGGCCAGCGACGTCCCCACCAGGTCGGTCACGGCGATCCTCGAGTGGGTGGCCCCCAGGTCTGCGGCCAGGATCACACCGGCGCCGTGATCGAAGGCCAGGACCGCCGGAGGGCGACCACCGGTGGACGAGCCCTCTCCCACCTCCTTGACCAGGCCCGAGGCAATCAGAGCGTCGACCCGCTGGCCCACCGTGGAACGGGCCAGTCCCGTCAAATGGATCAGATCACTGCGGGTGACCGGACTCCCCTCGCGGATCAGCCTCAGCATCAGGCCCGGCGTCGGAAGGGCCGTGACCTGGGCTCGGTGCCGCTCCCCGCCCACGAAGGGACTCAAGCACAGAGAGTTTTGCCTTGTCAATGGCGGAAGTCGGCTGCGAAGTCCCTCCGAGCGGGGTGACTTCTGCTCAGAACCAGTGGAAGCAGACGCCTCCCGGTTCAGCCGCTGCAGAGATCAACGGATACCCGCGACCCATGCGTTCTCGCCGGCCCGGCACCAACCGACCGATGGGCGATCCGGTGTACAAGGAACGAGGAGACGTATCCGTGGGCGGTCTGACGCAGGGCGAGGTCGAGGTTCCGGCGACGGGCGTGACGCTGGGGGCGACCTCTCCGTCCCGGAGGCTGCGCACCAGACGGTTCCGGACGCCGGTAGCCTGGGGCCGGCCTTCTCAACCACCCCCTGAAGTGGCATGATTCGGCTGTCGGCTTTCCGGCCGACAGCGGAAGGGGTGGATCGCGCCACCGACATCGATGCGGTGGCCTTAGCTGTGAGCAGTCACGAATCGTCGTTCCGCGACGCCGACCTCGCCTATCGGCTCCGCGGCTTGGCCATGATCGGAAGCGTGCTCCACCTCGGGACTCATCCGGACGACGAAGAGGCGGGATTGATGGCCTACCTGTCGAGGGGGCTGGGAGCCCGAGCCGTGTATTGGTCGGCGACCCGAGGTGAGGGTGGGCAGAACCGAACCGGCCCGGAGCGGGGGGAGGCTCTGGGCGTCATCCGGACCTGGGAGAGCCTGGACGCCAGGACCATCGACGGCGGAGAAGTCCTGTACGGACCCTTCTACGACTACGGGTTCAGCCGGAGCGGGGAAGACGCGCTCCGGAGATGGGATCGCCGATGGGTGGTCCGGGAGATCGTTCGGGCCATCCGTCTCGTGCAGCCGCTGGTCCTGGTCAGCCGGTGGCAGGGCGGGCCTGAGGACGGCCACGGTCAGCACCAGGCGATCGGGCTGGTGATGGCCGAGGCGTTCGACGCAGCGGCGGACCCGAGTGCCTTTCCCGAACTCCGGGAGGCCGGGCTAGCACCGTGGCAACCGCGGAAGCTCTACCGCTCCGCTGTCGGGGACTGGCAGCCGGGGGAGGATGTCACTTTCGGAGACCGGCTCCCCCAGCTGGAGCGGGCGGGACTCCTCAGGGTCAACAGCGGCATGTTCGATCCGATCTCCGGGCGGAGCTACCAGGAACTCGCTGGGATCGGGATCAGCCGGCACCAGAGCCAGGCCATGGCCTTCCTGCCCCGTCGGGGCGACCACTTCTCCTACTACCGGTTGGAACGGAGCCTCGTGACGACCGGGGAACCGGAGCAGGGCCTGTTCGACGGCCTGGACCCGACGCTGCCGGGCCTTCCGGACCACGCCGGAAGCACCGTTCGAGGGCTGGATAGGTTTCTCGAGGAATCGAAACACCACGCCGAGGAGGCTGCGTCCGCCTATCGTCCTGCCCGCCCGGCCGAGGCCGGGCATTCGGTGCTGAAAGGGCTGGGCGCACTGAGGCTCGCTCGAGACCTCCTCTCGGAGGAGAGCGACGGAGACACGCGCCTGGCCCTCGATCAGACCCTGGCCCGGAAGGTACGGGAGTTCGAGGAAGCGGCCGCTCGATGTCTGGGACTCGACGTCGAGTGCTTGATCGACCAGCACAGGCTCACCCCCGGACGGAAGGTACAGGTCACGGCTCGGCTATGGAACGCTGGCGACCAGCGCGTGGACGGGGCGGAGATGCATCTCGAAGTGCCGGAAGCGTGGACCGGCTCCCGGCGGCGATCGCCGGCCACCGAATCCAATGGAGCGGATGTCGCTCCACAGGTCGTGGAACGCTTCGAGGTGACGGTGCCGGGAACCGCCGCGATCTCCGCCCCCTACTGGCTCCAGGAGCCGCCCGAGCGCTACCGCTACGCGTGGCCGGCCGATGGCCCCCTGGGGCTGCCGTTCGACGAACCCCTGATCTCGGTGGCCTGCCGGGTCCGGATCGGCCCCCATGAGCTCGTCGTGACCCGTCCGGCGATCCACAGGGATACCTACGTCGGCGGCTCCCGTGAGCTCGCCCCGACGGTCGTACCACCGGTCGCTCTGCACCCCCGCGAGCGGCGCAAGCTGCTGCCGGCGGCCGACCGCGAGGGCCACGTGGAGCTCGAGCTCGCGCTGCGGAGCATGCGCGATGACGTCACAGGGACGCTCCACGCGGAGGCGCCCGCAGGATGGAGCGTCCACCCTGCCACGACCCCTCTGTCCTTCGAGCGGATCGGTCAGGTTCGCACGATACGGTTCGAGGTCACGATCCCACCCGAGGCCAAGGCCGGGGCGCACGAGGTCGCGTACCGAGTCGAGTCGGAGGGGCGCATGTATGGCGTCGCGCTTCAGCCCATCCGGCGTCGTCCCCCCGGCCTGACAGGACGAGTCGACGAGAACAACTGCATCGCTGAGACGTTCCTCCTCGCTCCCGCGGGCGTCTCCATCGACCTGATCGATGCGAGCTTCGTCACCCGACTGCGTTGCGCCTACATCCGGGGAGCCGACGAGGACATCGTGGGATCCTTGCAGCCGCTCGGCATCGACATGACCTCGCTGGCCGCGAGCGAACTCTCCTATGTGGATCTCAGCCTCTTCGACGTCGTCGTGGTGGGTCCGAACGCGTACCTGGTCAGCGACGAGGTCCGCCGGAACGCCGCTCGACTGTTGGAGTATATGGATCACGGAGGGACGCTTGTCTGCCAGTACCAGGCGTACGGCTACCAACAGCCGGGGCTCGCGCCTTATCCCTTCCGGTATCGACAGCCGCACGATCGGGTGACGTCATCCGATGCCCCCGTGACCCTGCTCCAGGCCGACCACCCCGCCTTCTCCACACCCAACCGGATCGGCCCCGAAGACTTCGACGGCTGGGTCCACGACCGGGGCCTGTATTTCTTCGGGGAATGGGACAAGCGGTACGTCCCCCTCCTTGAGAGCGCGGATCCGGGCCACGAGCCGCAGCGGGGCGGCCTCATGGTCGCCAGCTACGGACGCGGAACGTACGTGTACGCCGCCTACTCGTTCTTCCGCCAGATCCCGGAGGGGGTTCCCGGGGCCATTCGGCTCTTCGCGAACCTGCTCGGGCTGGCCGAGGCCCGGGTCATGGCTCGTGCGGAGCAGGTCAGAAACATCCCATTGCTCTCCTTCCTGTCCGATGAAGAGCGGTACGAAGTAGCCCGGCTCATGTCGGAGCGTTGGCTCGACGCAGGGACCGTCCTTTGCCGCCAGGGCGATCGAGGGAGCGATCTGTACATGGTGCTCGAAGGAGAGGTCCAGGTTCTCAAGAGCGAAGGCAGTGCCGAGAGGACGGTGGCTGCAGTAGGACCCGGCGAGGTCGTTGGCGAACTCGCCGCGATCGCCGATCTTCCCCGCTCGGCAACGCTCCTCGCGGGAACGGACGTCAAGATCCTGGTCATGCGAGGTCCGCACTTCCGTGAGTTTCTCGGCCGGAACGCCGATCTTTCGGGCCGAGTCACCGCCCTCCTGGCGCGACGACTGGCCTCGGCGGAGATAGTGTGATGAGCCTGCGCGTCGGCCTACTGTGCCACCGAGGCGTCGGAGGCAGCACCCGGATCGCGGTCGACCTGGGGAACGCGTTGGCGGGTCGAGGGCACACCGTCCACCTCTTTGCCCGCACGCTTCCTCTCGGGCTAGCGACGTTTGCCCGTGGGATGACATTCCATCCGCTCCTCGCGGGCGATGGACACGCCCCGCCCACGGCGTCCCTCGACGCGAACTGGTCCGCCCCGGACCTGGACCTGCTGGTCGAGCGGATCGCCGCCGTGGCCAATTCCTCCGGACTCGACGTCCTGCACTTCCACTACGCGATGCCCTTCGCCTGGGTGGCCGCCGAGGCCGTGCGCCGGCTGGGGGACACTGCCCCCCGGCTGGTAGGGACCCTCCACGGCACCGACGTGAGCGTCCACGGCCGCTCTTCGAAGGGCCGCAGCCTGGCCCGAGCCCTGGCCCGGGCCGATCGCCTGACGACCGTGTCGAACAGCCACGTCCAGCTGGCCACGCGGACGTTCTCGCTGTCCAGACCGCCGGACCTCATACCCAACTTCATCGACCTACGGCGTTTCCGTCCCATCGACAGAGGCCATCTCGATCAGACGCGCCCACACCGGATCGTGCACGTGTCCAACTTCCGGCCCGTGAAGGACCCCACGTCCGTCGTTCGCGTATTCGCCCGCGTTCGACGCGAACTCGACGCCGAACTGTGGCTCGTCGGTGACGGCGAGGGGATGCCGGCCGTCCGTTCCGCCGTCCGAGAGGATCGCCTCGATCATCACGTTCGGTTCTTCGGCCTTCACCCGGCGGTGGAGCAGGTCTTGCCACACGCCGATCTCCTCCTGCTCACGAGTCGATACGAGAGCTACTGCCTGGCTGCGCTGGAGGCGGCGGCGTGTGGGGTGCCCGCGGTGGCTCCGCGGGTCGGAGGGCTTCCGGAGGTCGTGGCCCACGGCCGGACGGGCCGTTTGTTCAGAGGTGGGGACGAAGAGGAGGCGGCTCGAGCAGTACTCATGGTGCTCGACGATCCGCAAGCGCGGATACGCATGAGACGAGAGGCCGTGAGGCGGGCCGGGCGCCTGTCCGCGGTGCAGATGGTCCCGCGCTACGAGCAGCTGTACCGAGAGCTCGTGGACGGCCGGCCACGAGGATCGTCTCGCGACCCCGTGACCGCGGAGGCGGGGGCTTGACGATGCGCAGCCTCGGGGAGCTGATGGCCTCCGAAGACGGCCTCAGTCTCCTGGAGACGCGAGGGATCCTGACTTCCGAGGAGTCTTTCGTTGGATCGCTCCTCCCTCCCCCCGATGGAAGGCTGGCCGAGCACGTGGGGGTCGCTCCGAGCCAGGCGCTCGTCTACGCCGCTCACCAGCTCATGACCGACTACCCGGAGTCGGTGAGCGCGAAGCTCCGGGCGGCCCGGCAGATCGCCGGTCGACCGGATGTCAGCGCGGTTCTCCTGTGGCTGGACATGGACCGAGCCGGGGCGGACAAGATGGCCGGCGGATCGGTCCTCCGCGGGCGGGGCGGGATCCTGAAGATGCGGCTCGCCACTCGGCGGCACGACGAGAAGGAGGTCCGGTTCGTACCGGTGGATCCGGAGCACCTCGACGAGACCGTCCGCAAGATCGAGGCCTGGGCACGCCAGCATGGCCCGGCAGGCGGGCGCCTCGTCCAGATGGCCGAGATGCTGCGAGGGGTCTCGCCCCGGACGTTGGCGGAGGCGAACATGGCCGTCACCTCCTATTTGCTCCGAGATCACCTGGAGATGACCGCGCCGTTCGTCCTCGTCTCGGACCTTGCCGACCGGGGGTTTCTCACCGGGACGCTCAACGACGTCGTGAGTGCCATCGATGACGTGGTGATCGTCTTCAATGCCGCCACCGACTCGCTCCTGGCGGCAGACGTCGACCCTCAGGTCCACCAGCTACGACCCGATTACCTTCCCCTCCACTACTCGTGCGACCGCGATGACCGGCGGTGCTCCCTGTCCCGGGTGCGCAGCGGTGTCGATACGTTCGCCGTGACCAGGTGCGCCTGTGGCGCCTTCTACCGGTTCCACCTGGGGTCCCGGTCGCTGTCGGTCGGAGAGGTGGCCGCGACCGGCCGGTGGAGCACCGACGTCACCCTACCCATCTACCTCAACGACCTGGCCAGCGGGATCGTCGCGGGCCGCAGCTCGGCGATGTACGGGATGGTTCTGAACGAGGTCCTCGAGAAGGTGCTGGGCCGGAGGCCCGTTCCCATGCTGTTGCCGCCGGACCTTCCGGGGGTCCTGGCCGCGAGGGCCGAGACGGAGAGCCTCCTCCAGAGGTACGTGATGGGCTCGTGACGGAGACCCTGGACGTGCTAGCCGTGGGGGCGCACCCCGACGATGCCGAGATCGGGTGCGGCGGCGTCCTGGCCCAGGCCGCCGCGGCGGGGCTGCGCACCGGGGTGGCCGACCTCACGGCAGGGGACCGGGCCACTCGAGGCACTCCCCAGCAGCGGTCGGCGGAGAGAGACCGAGCCACCGACATACTGGGCTTGGCCGCTCGGCTCGACGTCGGCCTCCCCGACGGCGACCTGGGCACTGATCCGTCGCATCGGGATACAGTCATCGACCTGATCCGGCAGGTCCGGCCGGCCATCGTCCTGGCACCCTACCCGGAGGATCGGCACCCCGATCACGCCGCGGCCGGAAGGCTGCTTCGCGAGGGTTCGTTCCTGGCCGGAGTGGAGCGGATCGGAGACGGGAAGCCACATCGTCCGAGCCGCCTCTACCACTACATGGTTCACCAGCCCTTCACTCCATCGTTCGTCGTCGACATCTCGACCGTGTGGGATCGCAAGCTGGAGGCCATCCTCTCCTACCGGAGCCAGTTCGGGACACAGGACCTCGAACCGGAGACCGCCCTGGCCGGCGGCGTCTTCCTGTCGGTGATCGAGGCCCGGGCTCGATTCCATGGGGCCATGGTCGGGACGGAGCGCGGCGAGCCCTTCCACACCGCCGGGCCGGTGCCGCTGGGATTCCTCCCGGGCGTCCACGACCTGGGGATCGACGACGGCGGCTCGTATCGGATGTTTCAGTGAAGGCGCGGCGATGAAGCGATCGAAGGCCGATGAGTTGCTCCGGGAGCAGCGGGATCATCTGAGTCCGCTCCTCGAGATCAGTCCCTCGGCGACCATCCTCACCGACCTTGACGCCCGCGTGGTGGCGTGGAACCCCGGAGCCGAGCGCCTGTTCGGCTACACGTCGGAGGAAGCGCTGGGTCACAACCTGGACGACCTGGTGGCGAGGACCGAGGACCTGCATGAGACCGCCGTCTCATACAGCCGGCGGGCGGTCGGGAAGGATCTCGTTCGGGTCATCACCCGCCGGACCCGGAAGGACGGGACGTTCGTGGACGTGGAGGTCCGTGCGGCGCCCGTCCTGGTTGGCGGAGAGCCGGTCGGGACCCTTGGCATCTACCACGACATCACCGAGCTCCAGCGCCAGAAGCAATACTACGAGGCCCTCCTGGACGTGAGCCCGGCCGCCATCGTCGCCATCGACCCTCGGGATCGGGTGACGCTGTGGAACCCGGCGGCCGAGCGGCTCTTCGGGTTCACGGCTGAGGAGGCCGTCGGCCGCAACATCGACGACCTGGTGGCTAACGACCAGCAAATCCGGGGGGAGGCCGAGATCCTCAACCGGCAGGCGGAAGGAGGCCCGGTCCGGGGAACGACGCGCCGGACACGGAAAGACGGATCGCTGGTGGACGTGGAGGTCCTCGGCGCGCCGATCAACGTGGGCGGAGAGCGGGTGGGAAGGTACGCCATCTATCTCGACACCTCCGAGCTCCAGCGGCGGAAGCAGTACTACGAGGCGCTCCTGGAACTGAGCCCGACAGCGATCACCACGGTCGACCCGAACGACAACCTGACCTCGTGGAATCCTGCAGCCGAGCGCCTGTTCGGCTACACGGCCGAAGAGGCCATCGGCCGGAACATCGACGACCTGGTGGCGAACCGGGAACACATCCACGACGAGGGTGTGCAGGTGAGCGACCGCATCGCCGAGGCTCAGATCCGACTCACCACCCGACGGACCCGGAAGGACGGATCACTGGTCGATGTGGACGTCGCCGCCGCTCCTATCCACGTGGGCGGCGAGCTCGTGGGCAAGTATGCCCTTTACCACGACATCAGCGGTCTGCAGGAGCAGAGGCGATATCTCCAGGCCATCGTCGAGCTGAGCCCCACGGCCATCGTGGTGACCGACCTCCAGGCCCGGGTCACGGCATGGAACCCCGCTGCCGAACACCTCTTCGGCTACACGGCCGAGGAGGCCATCGGGCAGAGCCTCGACGACCTCGTGGCCACCCGTGAAGACCTCCACGAGGAGGGGGCCCGGTACACGCAGGCGGCGCTCCGAGGTGAGCGCGTACGGGCCTTCGCCCGGCGCACCCGAAAGGACGGATCGCTCGTCGACGTGGAGCTCGTCTCGGAACCGATCGTCGTCGGGCAGGAACCTCTCGGGTTCCTGGCCATCTACCACGACATCACCGAACTCCAGCGGCAGAAGCGCTACTTCGAATCCCTGGTCGAGGTGAGCCCGACGGCCATCATCGTGGAGGACCTCGAAGCTAACGTGACCTCGTGGAACCCCGCCGCCGAGCACCTCTTCGGCTACACGGCCGAAGAGGCCATCGGCCGTAATCTGGACGACCTGGTCGCTACTCGGGAGGACCTCCACGAGGAAGCGGCCGCCTTCACCAGAGCCGGGCAGAGACGGGAAAGCGCCAGGGGAATCACCCGCCGGACCCGCAAGGACGGAACGCTGGTGGACGTCGAACTGGTGATAGAGCCGGTCGTCGTCGCGGATGAGCACATCGGGTTCGTAGTCATCTACCACGACATCACCGACCTCCAGCGGCAGAGGCGCTACTTCGAAGCCGTCCTCCAGCTGAGCCCGACCGCCATCGTGACGGTCGACGAGCAGTTCAACGTCACCTCGTGGAATCCGGCAGCCGAGGAGCTCTTCGGCTACACGGCCGAGGAGGCCATCGGCCGGTTCATCGACGACCTGGTCGCGAACTCGACTGACCTCCGGGAGGAGGCGGCCGCCCAGAACGAGGCCGGATACGGGGGGGAGCGAGTCCGTGCGCTCACCCGTCGAACCCGGAAGGACGGCTCCCTCGTTGACGTGGAAGTGGTGGCGGGCCCCGTATATGTGAGCGGGGAGCGGGTCGGCCACAGCGTCATCTACCATGACGTCAGCGAGATCCAGCGCCAGCGCCGCTACTACGAGGCCCTCGTGGAGGCCAGCCCAGTGGCCGTGGTGCTCGTGGACGTGGATGCGACAACCATCAACTCGTGGAACCCGGCGGCGGAGAAGCTGTTTGGGTACTCGGCCCAGGAGGCGATCGGCCGTAACATTCAAGACCTGCTGACCGGACCGGACGAGCTGCGAGCCGAATCCGCTGGCTACGGGCGTCAGCTGCGAGAAGGCGAACCCATCCACGCAGTGACCCAGCGCACTCGGAAGGATGGGTCGCTGATCGACGTGGAGCTTCTCGGGGTGGCGGTGGTGATCGGGGGCGAGCGCGTTGGCGACTACGTTCTCTACCACGACATAGGCGAGCTCCAGCAGGCTCGCCGGGACGCCGAGGCCGCCACCCGAGCCAAGAGCGCCTTCCTGGCCACCATGAGCCACGAGATCCGGACACCGCTGAACGCGGTGATCGGCATGACCGGCCTGCTCCTGGATACGCCCCTGACATCCGAGCAGCGCGGCTTCGCTGAGGTGGTCAGGGGCAGCGGCGACGCCCTCCTGGGCGTCATCAACGACATCCTCGACTTCTCCAAGATCGAGGCGGGCCGACTCGAGCTGGAACGGGCTCCGTTCGATCTTCGAGAGTGTCTTGAGTCCGCCCTGGAGCTCGTCGCAGCCGCCGTGGCCAAGAAGGGCCTGGACATCGCGTACGACATGGATCCGGATGTGCCGGCCGCGGTGGTCGGCGACGTGACCAGGCTCCGCCAAATCATCATCAACCTGCTTACCAACGCGGTGAAGTTCACGGAGGAGGGCGAGGTGGTGCTCACGGCGAGCGCGGAACGGCCCGACGGGGATGTCGGGGATCGCTTCCGCTTGCACTTCGCGGTTCGGGACACGGGCATCGGCATCCCCGAGGACCGCATGGAGAGGCTGTTCGAGTCGTTCAGCCAGGTCGATCTGTCCACCACCCGGCGGTACGGAGGGACGGGCCTCGGCCTGGCCATCAGCAAGAGGCTGGCGGAGGCCATGGGCGGGGAGATGTGGGTCGAGAGCCGGGTCGGCGAGGGGTCCACTTTCCACTTCACCATCCAGACGGAGGCGTCCGCCGCCCCGATGCGCGCGTTCGAGCGGCGGGTCACACCGCAGCTCGAGGGGCGTCGGGTCCTGATCGTGGACGACAACGAGACCAATCGGCAGATCCTGACTCGACAGACGCAGGCGTGGGGGATGTTTCCTCGGGCCACCGAGTATCCCGCGGAGGCCCTGGAGTGGATCCGCCGGGCTGATCCGTTCGACGTGGCCATCCTGGACATGCAGATGCCGGACATGGACGGTCTGGCCCTGGCCCGGGAAATCCGGACACACCGCGACGCCGATGCCCTTCCCTTGATCATGCTGACCTCCCTGGGCCGCCCCGACGATTCCACTGAGGTCGAGTTCGCCGCGTACCTGACCAAGCCGATCAAGCCGTCCCAGCTGTTCGACACGCTGCTGGAGGTCTTCGGCGCGCAGCCGGAGGAGGAACCGACCGTCGAGGCCGTGGCCGACGAGCACATGGCCGATCGGTGGCCTCTGCGGATCCTCGTGGTGGAGGACAACGCCGTGAACCAGCAGCTGGCCCTCCTCCTGCTGAAGAAGCTGAGCTACCGGGCCGACGTCGCAGCAAACGGCGTCGAGGCCCTCGAGGCCCTGGACCGCCAGCCGTACGATCTGGTGCTCATGGATGTGGAGATGCCCGAGATGGACGGGCTGGAAGCGACCCGACGCATCCACCAGCGCTGGCCGAGGGAGCGGCGGCCGCACATCGTGGCCGTCACCGCCAACGCGATGGAGGGAGAGCGCGAGCTGTGCCTCCAGGCAGGCATGGACGACTACATCACCAAGCCCATCAGGGTGGAGGCCCTGACCGCCGCGGTCGGCAAGGCCGCCGAGCGGGCCCCCGCTCCCTCCTCGGTCCTTGACCCCTCGGTCGTGGCTCGCCTCACCGCTTCCTTCAGTGACCCCGGATCCGTGGCGGGATTGATCGACACGTTCCTCCAGCACGCCCCCGAGCAGCTCCGGGAACTGCGGGAAGGAGCGAATCGTGGCGACGCCGATGTCGTCCGGCGCACGGCGCACACACTCAAGTCGAACGCCGCCACGTTCGGGGCCGGCGCCCTGGCGGATATGTCGCGCGATCTCGAGAGCCGAGCACGCGCCGGGGCCCTCGAGACGGCCCGGCCGCTCGTCGACGGCATCGAAGCCGAGCTCCGACGGGTCCAGGCCGCCCTGGGAGAGCTCCGGGAGGATCTGTTGTCGTGACCGCTCGGGGTTCGCTCCTGGTGATCGACGACGATCCGGTGGTCCGTTCGATGCTGTCACGCAGCCTGGAGGAAGGCGGTCACCAGGTCGTCACGGCCAAGGACGGCACGGAAGGCCTCGATATGGCCAGGGCCGAGGCGTTCGACGTCATCCTCCTGGACGTGCTCATGCCCGGCCTGGACGGGTACGAGGTCCTGGAAAGACTGAAGAAGGAACGGACGCTGCGCCATATCCCCGTTGTAATGATCACCGCGCTGGACGACATCGAGAGCGCGGTCCGATGCATCGAGCTCGGGGCCGACGACTACCTGCCCAAACCGATCGACCCTGTGGTTCTGGGAGCGAGGATCAACGCGGGACTGACAAAGAAGCGCCTGCATGACCTGGAGATGCAACATGTTGAAGAGGTGGACCGTCTCAACCGTCGGTTGGAGGCGAGGGTCGAGGAGCAGATGGCCGAGCTGGTGCGCACGGGAGAGCTCAAGCGGTTCATGCCCCACCAGGTGGCGGAGGGACTGCTGGCGGGGCAGCTGCGATCCTCCGAGGGGTTCGAGCGACGCAGGCTGACCCTCCTTTTCACCGACATGGTCGGGTTCACCGACCTCTCGGACAGCCTGGAGCCGGAGGAGCTCTCGGAGGTCCTCAACGAGTACCTCCAGGAGATGACCGCGGTGGCCGTGGCTCACGGTGGAACCCTGGACAACTACATCGGAGACGGCGTGATGGTGATCTTCGGGGCACCCCGGCGAGCCGACGAGCAGGTGCAGGCCTGGTCCGCGATCCAGGCGGCCTTCGAGATGAAGCGCCGTTCGGAGGAGCTCGCCGAGGCCATCCGGGCACGGGGGATCCCCGCCGATCTCCGGATACGGGTCGGGGTCAACACCGGGCACTGCACGGTTGGCGTGTTCGGGAGCGACCTGCTGAGGGCCTACAAGGCGGTTGGGTTCCCGGTGAACGTCACCGCCCGCCTCCAGACCGAGGCGGAGCCCGGGACGATCCTGTGCGGCTTCCGCACCTACGCCCTGGTCAAGGATCGGGTTCGAGCGGAGCCGCGCGAACCTCTCTCGCTCAAAGGGGCCGCTCGTCCCGTGGAGGCCTGGGAGATCCTCGAGGTCGTCGATCCCCACTCCGGCTGATGGGCGGTCAGCCGCCCAGGAGCCGGAGCGGCCACCGTTGGGCGACGGCCGGGGGGAGTCGCTCGACCCGGAGCGCCTCATGGACTAGCTCCGGGCCGGTGCCCGTCCTGCTCGGGACGGCGGGAAGCTCCGTTCAATCGAG
>OCZV010000208.1_pt1 | contig 21476 bp, 22 predicted proteins | sample 1539051 | NCBI WGS metagenome assembly OCZV01 (sample SAMEA3113581, study PRJEB22503) | soil metagenome
TTGACAAGCGAGCCAATGCATACTTTTGCTTCCACAAAAGTCACTATATCCAGAGTCTCCTAAACTCCGACCCCAGGTTCAAACTAACTTTTGAGATGATCAAATCGGTTAATGACTCGGTCAGCAGCTCAAGCAAAGATCTGTTGCACACTATTGAAACACTTGCAAACAACATTTCAAACCTTGCAAGTGTTGTATTGGAAATGAAGAACGACCCACAGTCATGGCTCGGACAACAGCAGATGCTCACGCGTGAAGTTCCTGTAACCGGCGTACAAATGGGGACTATGAGCATTCATGATTTTAAAGAAGAATTCGATGTAGCATTGGCCAACTCAGGATCCTCAATTGGATGGATTGAGCTAGCTAATGTACGCAACAAGATCTGTGACAGCTGCAATATTTCTTCCGATGAATTCTATCGGCTTGTACTCGAGTTGACTAGTATGTACCAAGATAAGTATGAGCTTTCTACAGGTGGACGGGAAGGTGTGATGGTCAGAGGGCTATTGCATGGGTTTGTGAGGTGTATCTGACAGTTGTACCCCTATAGACTAGACTGCAATCCCTATCCTAGCAGCCCTACTCCGACGCTTAGTGATGCCTTGATTTTGGGCGGCAAGAGGCACAAAGAGGCCAAAGCTGCCCTGGTGTCGTGCGTTTCAGATCTTCATTCTAAAATAGGTGACAGGTATGCCGTAGATAAGGATTTTAGACTTGTTACTATGATACAAGATGTTGGTTCCGGCAAAACGCACCTCGCTCTACACACCAAGGGGGTCAAGGAAGTGTCAGACAGTGCCATTGTCTCGTACATCGACCTATCACAGATATCACCCCGCAGCATGCATAGTCTCTATGGCGCAATGCTTGCTGGATTTACAGATGAGTATGTCGCAGCATTGAGAAAGACTGTTATTGATTACTTGCTGCAGAGAGCTGAGCAGAATGCGCCAAGTGCAAAAAGGGTTTTTAACTATAGCTTCATTGACTTCATAAAAGGCAAGAGTTTGGCAGACAAGGCAGCTGAACTCTTGAGATATGAAATTGTGCCTAACTATGCTGCAATTGATGATACTCTTTCCAATGAATTCTCATCGATAGAAATCACAATACTAAAACTTGTAATCGAAGGCAATTTTAGGACCGATGCACAGAATGTCACAAGCCTCGAAGACATTATAGCAAGCTTGACAGCTATCTCCAGACTGAACCTTAAGTTCTTGCATAAGATAACGCTGTTCCAGATAGACGAATTTGACTCTGATAAAGAGTCAGTTGAACTTATCAAGGCGGTAATTAATGCACATCTACCAGCAACGGTGCTCATGCTTATATTTACACCAGCATCATACGATGAAATACGCAGGACATCAGTCTCAGTTTTTGACAGGTTGGAAAAGGCCAATTACAAAATAGACATTGCTGGCTCTAATACACTTGAGGAGATAATAGATATTGTGCTTGAGTACATCAGGCATCACGACGTAAGCAAGAGCCTTACTGAAGAAGACGAACGTGACCTGGCTGCAAAAATCAGGGTTATCTATGACGAGTTTCCAGATTTCCGCAACGTGCGCTCTATGCTCAACATAATGTACCACGCTACTGAGAACGCAGCAAAACGCAGCCTTGATCATATAGACGAACAATCTATAGACGAGACTATAAAGAATGTATACCCTGGCCTTCGCATAAGGGGTAGCCTTATGTATGTGCCGATTTCGGATTTTATCAAAATTAGGCGCAACTGCAATGACATTCAGACGCTGGAATCTGGCATCAGAAACGCAGTCAAGGATCTCGTTAACTATGCGCACCAAGTAGGAGTGGTGGCAAGACCCCATCCGGCGAATGGTGAGGGCAATGGAATCGATGTAACTTACAATGATTTGTACGGCACCAAGGTCGCTGTTGCAGTCGTTATTAACAAAGACCATTCTAAGAGCTTTGAGAGGATATCAAATACACTAAGGTCGACTAGCTTTGTGGATAGGCTAATAATACTGACTAATGCCAATACTACAAGTGGTACGAAAAGAAGTTTATTAGTCAACATTGATAGGTGCAAGATGATAGACCTAATTTACTTTAGCAACAAATACAATAACAACCAGATACAACAAGATGACTCGGAGCGGGCCATTTTACTTGCAAAGTCAATTAGCCTGTGCTAGCCTGTCATCTATGAATGCTCTTACGTCGTAACCACTGAGCGATGTGGTATAATATGCTCTGGAAGCATAGAATCTATCTACTACTGTACACTTGTACACTACATCGGATAATGTATATACTCTATGACAATGACTTTTGATGTTATAGAATCATAATGATTCTAAAACACTCTTTGATGTTGCTATCATACGATATCTTGCATTAATGTGATGCACAATAATAGTAGCTTCAGAAAGGTTGTTGTAGTAGTAGTAGTAGTGGCAGTAGTTGTGTTTGTGCCACCTTTGAAATCCATAATGTAAGCATCCTTTCCTCTACAGGTTCCTCCAGCAAATCTGGTCGATATTGTTCTTGTTAGCACTGATAGTGGCTCGGCAAACTCCCCCTCATAACATCGCACTTTCTGAGCTAATATAGACATAATAACTTATTCCAGAATAAAATACTTAACGAAATAATATATTGCTGTGTTACAAACTCTTTTATGAACGATCTAACACTGATCGCGAAGAGGGTGTAAATGGACGCCGATCCGCAGTTTAAGTGCAATATATGTGGCACCAAGGCTGACTTTGTCGTTCAGCTTGAGCTTGTCAAGCAAGAAAGACGATTTCATGGTCTGCACTATCAGCAGATGCCATTTTACCTCTGCAAGAACCATGAATATGTGTACAAAAAGATGCAACAAAACATAGACCTGAAAGATTATTTTCCAGAGACTATAAGGGAAAATCAGTAGATGCCTAAGAGAAACTTTAGCACACTAGAAGAGTTTAAGGCTCACATCCACAGAGAAGGAGCCTCACTATTGGATTTTTCTGGTACCAAGGTACCTTGCATTCTGATGAGTCCGAAAAAATATGAACAAGTACTGCACAACGTTTATGACAGAAAAGTTCGGGCAGATACGCTACTTGATATATTTTATGATGGACAAAATGTATTTGTTGACATCCAAGTAAAGCTCCTCGAGACTGAATTTGAACAAAATTTTTTGCTATACGCTAATGACTTGGTCGAGTTCTTTGAAGCGCTAGCAGAAAGTGGAATGATTTCACTCGCGCCAGACTCACAGGACTACTACTCCAATTCGCAAAATCTCTTCGTGATACAGTTACCAAAAAAGGATGCTGCAGAGCACGCGCTTGAAATAATCAAAGCTAATATGAAAAAGCAGAGTTAATAATGTCTATCGATCAAATGAAAATGATGACGCAGTCGCACCGTAAGAGGCAACGGGACGATCAAGGAGGAGGAGTCCCTCTTGAGATAGACACGCATTACCAGCTATATGGCAAGCATGCATGGGAAATAGAATATGGCGATCGGTGCCCAACTTGCAACAAGCGGATAGACGAATTTGGCTTTTGTGCATGTGGAAGCGCTCAATAAGACAGAAGTATTGCATGTAGAATTGCCGTCTAGAGGATTATTGTATTGTGCTTATATCAAATGTTAAACAACAACCATTACCATGGGCTTAGCTTCTTCGATTTGGACTATTATTTGGGTTGTGTTGGGCATAATTGTGTTAATAATCTTGCTACAAGTGCTAATTGGGTTGTTTTAGAGAGATGCTGGACAAATTTATGGAGAAAATGATCGAAAGCGCTACATCTGCCTACATCCCCAAGGTAGAAGAGAAAGCCAAGGCAAGAAAAGGAGAGTTACAAGAGATGAAGGCCAAAGTGAGAACTAATCCTGAGCAGGTAGAAGAGTGGTTTGACAAGGAGATAGATAAGCTACAGAACATCGACATAAAGGAGATTATGAAAAATGCGACGGCCGGGATTTGAACCCGGGTTACCAGATTGGCAATCTGATGTCCTAGACCAAACTGGACGACCGTCGCCCGGAAACGATCGACACTATAAGGTTATTTAAAGCGTACGCGGTCTACAGGAGCAGTATCATCGTAGTGTAACCTCTACTCTCAGTGACATACTCTCCCTTCTCGACTTCCTCTACCACGGATGTAAGAGAAATGAGATCATAGCTCTGGCAGTTATTGGCATCAATTATAATGTAGTCATCCAGAATGTCAGCACCTTTCATGCTCTCTTTGCTTATAGAGAAGCTAACCGGCGAGCTAGAATTTATGAGCAACAATTGATTTTTCTGGTAATTGCCAATCTGTGCAAGTCTGCCAGGTCTTGGGGTTGCTTTGATGTTAACGCGTACTTCACCTACAGGATGAGTTGTGAAGCGCCTCATCCTGTTTACTAGGACATCGAACTGGAAAGGATAACCTGCAGTGTTCTCTGCCATCTTATTAACGCCGTCATTCATTACAATGTCAACCTTTTTGATGGTAGTGCCATATTTTACAATCCAGTCGTTGGTGGTCTTGACGATCTGGTTTATTACTCCCTTTCTTCTTGCAGTTTCCTGCTCGCCCAACTGATATCGCTCAATCCAGTCCATATAGTCACGACTAATGTCTGTAATGAACTCGCTACATGTATTTTGGTAGTCCTCTATGCTAGTAGCTCTTTCAGAGCCTGAATCAGTCGCAAACATTTTGGATATGAGATTTATGCCACAAGCCGATTTAAAAAGGTGAATTTATAGTGTTAGCTGTTGTTGAGTAGCTCAGCCATCTTCTTCGCATGGTACGTAATTATCATATTGGCACCAGCTCGTTTTATAGATGTTATGAACTCCGTCATGACCGAGTTTTCATCGATCCAGCCCTTTATAGCAGCAGCCTTGATCAACGCATACTCTCCAGATACACTGTAAGCACATATAGGGACATAAGTTGTCTGCCTAGCAGTATACACAAGATCAAGGTATGGTATGGCAGGTTTAATCATTACAATGTCAACACCCTCTGCAATGTCTGTCTGTATTTCACGCATAGCTTCTCTTGCGTTTGAGAAAGGCATCTGGTATGTGCGTCTGTCGCCAAATTCGGGTGCCGAATAAGCCGCATCCCGAAATGGAGTGTAAAGCGGGGATGCCTGCTTGGCTGAGTATCCCATTATTGCCACGTCCGCAAATCCAGCATTGTCTAGGGCAGTACGCAATGCTTGAACCTGACCGTCCATCATTGCAGAAGGTGCCACGATATCTGCGCCAGCCCTCGCGTGGCTGACAGCCACCCTTGCCAAAGCGTCAATGGTTTTGTCATTGTCTATCTTTTTGTTTACTACAAGACCGCAATGCCCGTGAGAAGTATATTGGCACAGGCAAACATCGGTAATTATCGCCACTTTGCTACCAAACTGCTTGCGCAAGAGCTCAATTGACTTCTGCATGATGCCGCGGCCATCAAATGCTGATTTTGCATTTGCATCCTTCTGCAAAGGCAAGCCGAATAGGATAATTGCGCTAATCCCAAGCTCCATTATGCGATCAACTTCAACAACAAGTTTGGAAAGTGGCATGCGATGGATGTCTGGCATAGAGGGTATCTCTTGCGTCTTCTTTAATCCTTCCTGAACGAAGATTGGAGCTATTAGATCTTTAGGTGAAAGGCGTGTCTCTTGCAGCAGATCCCTTACTGCAGGAGTGGTCCTTAGACGACGAAGTCTCACATTTGGAAAAGAATTAATGCCGCTGTTGATCTTGGTTTTCTTCATACTTGAACAACTTGGCCACTATTTTCATCAGCTCTTCATTGCCGCCTTCCTCTATCTCCTTTCGCAGATTATTCATGGGGATTGATAGGACGCCCTCAACAATGGCATAGGAAAGCTGCTCTATGACCCTGGCTTCGTCCGGTGCCATCTTTTTTCCAATCATAGTAAAAGCCTTTTTCAATTCTCGCTTCCTTATCGTATCAACGTTCTTGAATACCGCAATCACAATGGGCTCAGCCTTCATTCTCTTGATGACTGTATCAAATGACTTCATTTCGTCATTAATCAGCTTCTCGGCAGAATTGACCTCCTTTATGCGAGAACGCATATTCTTGCCAACGAGCTCAGCGATCTGATCCATGTTTATCAGTTTGACTCCACGAATAGTTGCGACTCTTTCATCCACTGTCCTTGGATTGGACAGATCAAAGATCATCATGCTGCTGCTTCTGCCCTTTCTATTCGTCATGGCATTTTCTATCCTTTCGTAAGTGATTAGGTGGTAGGGAGCTATAGTTGCCGTAAATATCACGTCGACTATGCGCAGCATTTCTAGAGCGGTGTCAAAAGCGATCGGAATCCCTGCGACAGTATCCGCAAATGCGTGTGCCCGTTCAGGAACTCTGCTCGCTATCATAAAATTGACATCACGCCTTTTGAGTACTTTTGCCACTAGGCTTGCTGCTTCTCCAGTACCTATCAATAAAACAGTCTTATTCTTTAGGTCATCAAAGTACTCTTCGGCAAGGTTCACAGCTACTGATGCAATTGAAACATTGCCCTTGTTTATACCAGTGGCAATCCTAATCCTGCTTCCGGCCTTCAGAGCTCTATCAAATACGACCGATAGGTTGGCGCTTGCATAGTGATGAGTGCGTGAAAACTCGAATGCCCGCCTTACTTGGCCCAAAATCTGGTCTTCGCCTATAACCAGCGACTCGAGGCCTGAGGCAAGCCTCATCAGATGCTCAATTGCATCCTTGCCTGTATTGATTTCTATACTGTCTAAGTCCTTTTCTGATAATCCCGCGGCAGAAACCCACTCATCAAGGAGCCTGTGCTCTTCGGCATCTCTTGCGATACCAAAAATTTCAACCCTGTTACATGTCTGCAAAATGACACACTCGTCAAAGCCTGCCCTCTCAATAAAGAGCTTATGTGCCTTATCAATATCTTTGAATGTGAACTTTTCCAGCAGGTGCATGGGAGCATTACGATAGGTAACCCTTGCATTGATAATCCGAGCTAGACCAACCCGTGTTTCTGGTGTGGTTTTGACAGTTGCTGTCATGTTCTGTCTTTTTTCTCCCATTTCTGTAATAGCTCTAACGTTGCGCTTTTAGCCTCTTCAATCTTGTCTTCCTTAATAAGGTTCTGGATTTCTCTGCTTTTTATCACGGAATACAAGAAGTCTTTACGCTCCCCTACTGTTTTAATGTGCGGTCGTGCTGCTTGCCGAGCAAATTCTTGAAGCTTGGCGTTTTCAATATCTGCCTTCTTGATTATCCTGTGCAGTACCCGCTCTGCCTTTATCCTGATTTTCCGCGCCATTAGGGGGCTCTTGCCAGAAGTTGAAATTGCCACCTGCACTATCCCCTCAATATTGACAATGGAAGCATAGGAAAAGTCGCTTACAGCCGGATCGTCTGCAGCGTAAACAAATGCCTTTATCAATCGCCCCTTTTCTATGATCTTGCGATTGAGCTCTCTGTCGTTAGTTGCCGCTAGTACCAAAAATGCATCATTGTAATTGTCAAGTATATTGGCGTCGTGGAGGTTTGTCTTAACGAGCTTGATCTTGCCTAGAGCAGCCTGTTCAATCAGAAAGCGGTTAGCCCTGTTAGTTACTACAGTTATTTTGCAATCTTGGCCCAAGAGTCCGCGGACTTTTCTGATACCCTCAGTTCCGCCCCCTATAACTACTGCATGTTTACCCTTTATGTTTAGATCGACAATCAACTATAACACCAGAAAGCTAAACAATGAATTTGCTACATTTCTTTATTTAATCGTTCAGTTCTATGCAGCAATTGCCTAATGAGCTAACCTTTTGAGGTAGTTAGCGTCAACAGTTACCGGTATCTGGTATGGTGAATCAAGTAGAACAACTGTTGCTTCTTGCTTTTCATAGTCTACGCGGGTTATCTTGGCCTTCATAGATTTGAATGGGCCCGCAACCACTTCGACGGTATCATTTGTACTGAGCTCTGATACTACAGGCTTTTTCACTAGGTATCCTTCTATGTCCTTGAAAGGCAGATCGCCCCTAATCTGGCCGCGAACATGCCTTATTCCTGCAAGTGCCTCGTATGCAACATTGGAATCCGGCGCCTCCACAATGATATAACCTTTGAAGCTGTCAAGCACAATTACAGAGCGAATTAATAATTTCTTGGCGTTCGCCCTTGTCTGCAGTAGATTTGCAACTATCCGTTCCTGACCTCCTGTCGTGCGGATGGCAAAGAACTTGGAGCCAGCTGAGGATTGTACACTGTGGTTTGGTTGTGGTGCTGCCGCTGAGGAAACAGAAGGTGAACTCGCGGATGCCTCGACGGTTGAGGCTAGATCCTCCTCTTCAGTTTCCGGCCCTGTCTTCTCGATTTGAGATTCTCCAGAGCTTGCAGTAGTGTGCTGTTCAGACGTTACTTGTGCTTCTACAAAATTAGGATTCTCATTAATAGTAGCGTCCTCAAATTCAATTTCCTCTTGACCCTTCTCATCTTGTTGGGCCTCCTCGATTCTATTGTTCATCTTGTTTGCTATGAAAAGGTCAAATGCATTTTATAAGTTTACTCAGGGAGAGCCATAATGAAATTGTAATTCTTACATAGAGGACACGATGACTTCTTATAGATATTACATTACTAGCACTAGGAAATGAATTAACAGAATCACAATAGGCGGTTCCTGCTCAAGCATGGCAATGTGTGGTAGTCCGCTTACTTATAACTGTCTGCGATGCTGGTTTAGATGGCATGACCACAACGAAGTTCTTACACCCTTTAGCCTCCACGAATCACATTCAAGTATTCATAAGGGCTACCGAAAGAATGGCGTACCTTCACAGAGAAGAAAGAAACCGCCTAACAGCAGTACAGGCTTGCGTGGAGTCTACAATGTCATAAGCCGTGAAGGCAAACGATTGCTCCGTTAGAAGGTGTTGCAAAATTTGTCTCATTTAGTCTCATTTTTGCTATGATAGTTCTTTTGAGCAACCGCAGCAGTAAGGGAGGCTTTTAATCAGTTAGTCATATGGGAGGCATTCTACCCACTTCGTTACCTAATTACATACGTAGTAGCCATAAGTGCAGTAGTAGTAGAGTAACAACTGGAAGAAGAACAGAGGCAGGAAGAAAAGGAAGAAGTGCCTACTACTACTACCTTAGATAGTTACTTTATCAACAATATCTAGCATGCTTTTATTATAATAATAGTTATAAAAAATAGGAACATTTCGGAGCCAGCATAGAACAGCCAATTGAGGAAAATAAGGGAGAGGTTGCTAAAAGCAATGAATATTACAATCCTAGATATCGAGATTTTCGAATACAAAAATAGTTATTCCTTTAGTTGTAACTTCACAGAGTTGATCATCTGTGTTCATTCTTCGGAGACAAATTTGTTGCGCCGTTAGCATACATCAATATCTCCTCATTCTTGGATTAGAGTCAGCTAGTGCCTTGACGGCTATCAGATCTTACCATCTGTTCTGATGCTTACTTATCGCCACAACATGCCAAGGCTAAAATTAGTACCGTTTGTAGAAGCTGCCAGTTGAACGATCAGTGTGTCATACTAACCTCTAGTCATGACTTGGCAGGCAAGACTATGAGCCGCTATCTGATAAGAAACGCTGAATTTGCAAGTGACAGTAAGAGAGGAGACGCCGAGGGAGAGTCATACCGGTCATTGCGCCACAAGAATATCCAGCTTCATATTTTCTATGGCAATTTGCTCACATTAGAAAATATTAGTGATCTGTATTCGCGCGCAGATGTATTCATTTTCCTTTCAAAGCATAGGTCACATAGCTCAATCCCAACGCTCACGTGTCATTTCACCGGCAATTTTTCTGCAGACAACTCTTATGGTGGTAATCCTCGACAGATAGCAATCTCGTATCCCAGTCTGCAGAAAGGATATCTAAAGGCCATAACTGCTGCTGCAAGACAAAAGGTTTCAGAATATGAGGTCATAATAGAAGCAACACATCATGGACCCACATCGCTCGATAAGCCTGTATTATTTGTGGAGTTGGGATCGTCAGAAAAGCAGTGGGCCGACGAAAACGCGGCGGCAGTCATATGTGATACTCTGCTTGATATACTTCGCAATGGGTTTGAGCGCTGCGAAAAAGTAGGCGTAGCGCTCGGAGGCACGCACTATCCAAAAAAGTTTAACAAACTCTTACTCGAGTCAAAATTTGGTCTTGCAGCAGTGGCGTCAAAGCATAATCTCGAAGCAATCGATGAGGCTATGTTAAACCAGATGATTCAAAAGAGCATAGAGAAGGTGACACATATTGTACTGGACATTAAAGGCTTGGGAAGGGAGAGGGATCGAATACTCAAGATCGTCGAGAAGACTCCTCTTGAACTTTACAAGGTCTAGATGCGATATCTTATATAACAGTCCACTCTAAGATTCGGCATGAACTTGCGGCCAGTAAAAGCAAGCCACGTCTATGAAATAGTGGCTCAAATTCCAGAAGGCAAAGTCACAACTTACGGTGATATTGCTAAAGCTCTTGGACATCCCGGCGCATCCCGTGTAATCGGAAGGATTTTGAACAAGAATCCAAACCCAATTCTTACTCCCTGTCATAGAGTCATTAAGTCAAATGGCAATATAGGCGGCTATGCTTTTGGCAAGACAAGAAAAAAAGAATTGCTAAAGAAAGAAGGTCTGCGCTTTATTGGAGACAGTACAGCAGAGTTTGCGAAATATAGAATTTCGCTTCGCAAATTGACCTATGAGGACTTGGCCTCTTTTACGAGCTCTCGTAGATGCGCAAGTGATCTCACCTGACCCCCATTGATCTTTCTATAGAGATTCCAGTACTTATCGTTAGTAATATCTTTTCTTTCCTTGACCACTTTTAAATGGTAACGCATTGACCTTGTCCTCACCACATAGACCGCTTTCTTACCAACCCTTGCAGTCTTCTTACCCTTCTTTGAGCCCGGGCCCTTACCATGAACCTTCCAGACAGAGCGCTTCTTGATTGCTCTACCCCTTGAGCTTCCCTTAGGTTGGACTGTCCAAATTGCACCGCTCTTGACAAGTGAGCGTATATTCTCTCTAGTGATCGAGTCGGCAATGTCTTCAAGTCTATCGGGCTCAAAGCGAACTCTGTTGGCTCCCACGTTGAGAATCCTTGCTACCAGCTCGCGCTTTTTTGCAATGTTGACTACCATGTTACTCTTATTTCTTCTCCTTTTCCTTTTGCATTTTAGATATTAGGTTACCCGGATTGAGCACCTTGATGCCAAGTTCTATAGCCTTGTTAATTATCTCAATCCTCTTCTTCTTTCCGACGGTGTGGCCAATCCTTGCTGCGTCCTTTTTCGGATCAAGCTTAGCCAACTCGGCGGTGTTATGAACAAGGTTATCACTATATCCAGATGGGTGAAGACCTCTTGCTGCTCTCGGGCCCCTGTAGCCGACCTTGACAATGGCTGGCATTCCTGACTTTTGCTTTCTCATCTTATTGTCCTTGCCCTTAGGTTTTCTCCAGTTTTCTGCAAGCCTATCGTACCTCCAGCTCTCCTGCCTAATGAACTTGGGTCTTCTTTGTGCAACCTTTTTTCTGGCTGCAAGCAATTCTTCGTTAATCACCATAGCTTTACTTAGAAGACGTTGTCTGATTACAATAAATATGTTACTCGCTTCTTAGATCTTAGATAACACAAAAGAAGGATTTACGATCGTATCCTACAATGATGCTTTACGTGACAGTGCATTCAATGAGACACATTGTGTCTATCCTTACAAGCTGTTGCACCCCGGTTACACCTGCGAGTTCTACCTTTTCTGCACCAAGAAAGCGCAGATGATTACATGTCGAGTATAGGGCCTGCTGCTCCTCTGGAGTTGCCCAGCTCTGGCAATCTCAATATTGCACCATTTTCTTGGAATGATAAATGATGCTCTCTTGTTGGAACATTAATTGGCCACCAGCAAGGCCCCCAGCTCGACTTTCCATTTTGAGGCCGAATTTGATGGATGAAATTTTATATCCTATATATTGTTGGTGTTGGATTTGGGTTCTGTCAAGGGTATGGTTATGATCCTTAATAGGATAGCTATGTCATTAACGTTTAATTCATATCAAAGGAGCCTTGAAAGAAGACGATTGTGGTGAATAATACGTGGCAGAAAGCTATGTAAGCTTTAAGGGTGCAAATGGTAATTGCCCATTGCATATACCAGAGGAACTTTTGCACTTTATACGAGGCGAGACATACTCACTTTTAGTAAAGGGATTTGCTGGAACTGGCAAGACCACGCTTGCACTTACTATCTTAAATGTGCTTGGAATCAAGAACAACAACTTCTTCTACATCTCGACGAGAATATCACCAAAGCAGCTCTTCCAATACTACCCGTGGCTGAAGGACGTTATTGGGCAGTCTAAGCAGCCTCGAGGCACAAGCCTGGCCCGAGATCATGAAGTGATGTCAAGTTTTGAGGATGCAAGGCTAGACGAACCCGAGTCCCTCTTTGAGCGCATTACAAACCAGCTGATGGACATCAAGTCCCCTATAATCATAATTGACAGCTGGGATGCAATTGCATCCTTCATGGACAGGGAGGCTCGCCTTAATAACGAAAGGGTGCTTCAGACTTGGAGGGAAAGGGCCGGTGCGAAGCTCATATTCATAAGCGAGCAGCCCGCCGACACTACACTTGACTTTCTGGTGGACGGCATAGTTGAGCTGAAGCAGAGCTATTACAACAATGTAAAAATAAGGCAAATCTTTCTTCAGAAGCTGCGGGGCACTCGTATAACTCGCGCGTCTTACGTTTATACACTTGAAAATGGCATATTCCATAGTTTTGCGCCTTATCAGCCAATTAAGTTCGAGCCACACAGAAGCGTTAAAGCCGAAGTTTCGGAGCTTTCAACAGGCGACAACAATATCGGAAGCGGATTTCCTATCCTGGATGCTTCACTTGGCAGAGGCTTTCCAAGGAAGGGTCTGGTTCTTCTTGAGGTAGACTCACATGTAAACATGACAATTGCAATGATATTTCTCCAAAGGATTGTATCAAACTTCGTTTCAGGTGGAAACCCAGTGCTATTACTGCCTGCTAACTGGATGGAGCCCTCTTCAATATTACGTTTCTTCGAAATACTTCTGCCTGCCGGAAAGAAAAGCCTTTTCAAAATATTGTGTACAGGCAAAGCATACAAGATATCTAAAAACAGAATAATATCGCCAAGCAAAAATGAGAAGTCCGATCAGCTCCTTGCGGCTCTAGTCAAGATGAAACAAAGACATCGCGACAAGCTTCTTCTTAATATAATGTATACAGAGGCTGTACAAAATCTACATAGAGCAAGAAAATTGGGAAACGGAATGAAGAATGTACTATCTCGCATAATGGCCCATGCAGACCTTTCAATAGTAGTGCTCAGTCCATCGCAAGAGGATATAGTCCAATTTGTTTCAGAACTTTCAAACATTCACCTGCGTTTCATCATGATAAATGATACCCTGTTTCTGCAGTCGCTTATTCCATCATCCAATTTGTATTCTCTGATATTTGATAGGCAATCCCAGATCAGCCTAAAGGCAGTAGTGTAATCAGGTGCTCAGATGGTAGTACTCATCTGCCAAATTCTCTTCAATACCCACAGGGAGGAGTTCCTTCATCTGGTCATAATAGGACAAGAATCTGCTCCCCTTCGGTGTTATCCTATACAGGGTTTTCTCCCCATTGTTCACTTCGTGAACAAGGCCGCTCTTGATAAGTGAATCCAGGTATAACTTGCACTGGTCATTGCTCAGCATTGCTTTATACATAATCTTGGTGCGCGTCTCTTCTTTGTTTACAGACTTCAAGATTGCGGCAATGACTTCGTAGCGACTGCGATTCTTCATTTAAGCGGAGTCACCTACACATACATTTCATATAATGCCTATCGCTATTTCTAATAGAAATATATAATAAAGCAATATTTTATTTTATTGTTCCCAACCAATTATAACATATTATCTGATCGCCATCTATGCAAGCGAGGGAGGAGGAGCTTTGGTAAAGAGCGCCGCCAGTTGCTTATAATGAGCAATGAATTTTTTACCGAGATCAGTCGTCTTGTATATGTAACGCTTTGAATTTGGTCGCTCCTGTATCATCTCAAGCATTCCACTGTCGAGCAGGAATTCAAGATACTGGTTTATCTGTTTGGAGTTCAGATTGCACCGATACATCACATGCGTCTTTCTTGCCCCATTCTCACACATTAGCAGTATGAATTCTATTATCTCCAACCATCCTCTATTACTCCAGCCCGCAGCATTTAATGGCAACTTAGTACAGAAAATCAAATCCTATTGGATTTAATGTTAAACATACTTTCTCACCCAACAAGAACCTAGAAGATTCCTAGGTGCGCGTCGATGTCACGCAAAAGAAAAATTATGTATCAAATATAGTCATCCTTGATCGAATGCTTGAGTCCCTGGTATGTCTTGCACTAAAAGCTGCATATATAGTGGAGACACAAGAGTAGCTAACAGTGATTCAAAAAACGGATTGCTAACTTATTTGTTGTGACTATAATAACGCCTCTACAAAAGAGGTCTCCTAACATGTAATACATTTAACTGTCATCTTAGTACACTATATTAAGTTGCAGCTTGCCGAGTCCGCAAAAAATGCTGACACTTCTGAATTTATGTACAGAGTTAAGCAGGCAGAATATATGCTGCAGGAGGGAAGGCGAAAGAAAAACATAGCTGGGGGCCGGATATATGGCGGCCTGCTGGAAGTTTACGATTTAGAAAATTTGGTGATAATAAGCGACCTCCACGGCGATTCCAAGTCGCTTTTTCGGATTCTTTCTGAAATAAACTATAAGCAGTTCTTATCAAAGGAACTTAACAAACTTGTGTTTCTTGGAGATTATATTGATAGGGGAAGTGATTCCCTCAGTATACTATACTCAGTATGTTATCTAAAAAGCACATATCCTGACTCGGTTATAGTGATGAGGGGGAACCATGAGGCCCCTGCAGAGTTCCCTTTTTCTCCACATGATTTTCCCTACGACATAGAAGAGCGCTTCGGAAATCGCTGGAGAGAGATCTATAAAGAGATACTTTCAATGTTCAGGCTGATGACGCTTGCATCATTGATCAGGCACAAGTTACTCTTAGTGCATGGCGGGCTCCCTACTAAGGAGGGGGCCGCTGAAAACTTTAGAGAGTCGATAGAGTTTGCTCATGAAAGTCAGGTCAGAAATAGTGTGCTTGAAGAGATATTGTGGAACGATCCACGGCAGATCGAAGAAAACAAAGGCCAAGAGAATTCAATACGTGGCCTTGGGAGATATTTCGGGCCCAGCGTGACTCGTACCTGGTTGCAAGCGACAGGTACTAAAGCAGTAATTAGGGGACATGAGCCCTGCCAAGGGTTTAGACTCGATCATGACAATTTGATCATGACCCTATTTTCTTGTGCAGACGTCTATCCTAATTCCGCGGCGGCTTATCTTATGCTAAATGCAGCCGAACTTGACGCCATAGAGGATGCAAAAGAGCTCTCTGTTTATGTCAAATTCCTAGTGTAGCTTTGATCTCTTTGCATCTTTTCCGGAGCGAAACAGTCGATATATCTGCCACCTGGCATATCTCCACCTGCCGGAGAAACTCATTACAATTCTGAGATGCAAGGTAAATGACTGCGCCCGCAAGAGCCCTTGGGTTCTTGCCCAGTGAAATACGGTTCTGCTGTACTCTTGTGTAGATGCGAAGCGCTTCACGTTTGGTCTTTTCGCTCAGGTCAAGCCTGTTGGCTATTAGCGTAACATAGTCTGGACCGTGCAGAACCGGCATTTGAAGAGATAGTTCCCTCAGGATAAGCTTATAATGTGCCATGACATCCTTGCTTGAAATGTTGCAGACTGCTGCAACATCTGCCACAGTCTTTGGTGTGGCCGTCTCTCTACAAGCTGCATAAAGTGCCGCGCCAACAAGTCCTAGTGTAGACCGACCCTTAGCCAGTTTTTTGAGAGCGGCTTTACGGTATATGTAAGCTGCACTTTCCATCACAGCTTGACTAAGATACAACTTGTCGCCAAAGTTATTCAAAAATTTGAGTGCTTTCTCAAGATTCCTCGAGATAGAGTCATTAAGCTGAGACCTGTTATTCCAAGTACGTAGCCTTTGCATCTTCATCTTCTGGGCCGGCTCTAGCGTCTTTCCCCTTGCATCTGTGTCATCCAAACCGATAAGTGTTGACAGGCCCTTGTTATGGACTGCAAGGGATTCTGGCATCCCTGTCCTTGTCCTATCGCCGTATTCGGCAGTATTAACGATACCAGCTGCGTTATCGGCATGAAAAATCCTATCGTCTGCGACACAGCCGCACGAGCTACATACAAATTCACTCGAAACCATATCAAATATTATGGTTTCGCTTTCACAATGCTGACAATATATCATATTATCTTGAGAATGTATTTGTTGTTCAGCTGGTTCCATCGACACTAGGTATTGGCCTCTTTTATTATTTCTAGTTTTTCTAGAAATTCGAAAATTCTATTATAGCTCTCGCAGTATAGAGAACGTCATAATAAAAGATAAAAATATTATAGATTTTCTAAAAGGTCTATAGCTGATTATTGCGTGATATAAGAACACTGTAAACTGATTCTAGAATGTGTTGATTATTAAAGCCACAACGATAAGGCTCTTCGTGCTTGATAACGCATTCATAGCTGTAGCCATGTTTTTCTGGCTTTCTTATGTTCCGGTTGCCATGATTTCAGTCTGGAAGGCTTTCAAGAATAGGAAATTACTTGTGGAAAGAGAGCTATGCCACCACCTCTTCAACGACTCCATAATTTTTCAAATAACAACTCGTTCTGCTACAAAGACATCCGTAGTCAAGCGGGGTATCCAATCGATAACAAGTTCGGCAGAGAAGGTAAACTTTTACAATTACCAGATCTCTGTGGTGACTGATGATCCGCAGGACAGATGGACGCTTAATAACGAAAGATGTGAGGTAGTAGTGGTAGAGAAAAATTATCACACGAATGCAATAAAAAAAGCTCGAGCGCTCCAATATGCGGTGGAACACCGCAAGCGAATCGGCAAGAATACTAGCACACGCTGGATATTTCATATGGATGAGGAAAGTTACGTGACACCACAGACAATACTTGCTCTGCTTAAATTTATTAGAAAGGGTAAAGGAGTTGTGTCAGAAGGCCCCATATTTTATCCACTCAAGTTCGAGTCAGCAAACCGTCTGACTGCAATAGCTGAGTCAGTAAGGCCATATGCATGCTATGACTGCGTTTCTCAGATGACAAATCCTCCCCCTCTGCATATGCATGGCAGCAACCTACTTGTAAGGTCAGATATTGAAGATGATATTGGATGGAAATTTGGATCCACACTTGCTGAGGACCAGATGTTTGGATACAAGGTCTACGAAAAGTATGGTCAAGGATCAATGGGGTGGCATGGAGGCATATTGCTTGAGCAGCCGCCGCTCAACCTAAAAGATCATTTTTTCCAGAGGCGGAGGTGGTTCCTAGGTACAATGCAAAACCTTGACAAATTTCCGCGATGGCACAGATACAAAGTCATGTGCAAATCTATGACTCTTTTCCTCGGCTTTGCTTCCGGGGTAGCATCGACAGCCCTGATGTTACAAGCCTACATCTTTCCACTTTTTTCGCTCTCGATATACGAACTTGGCGTCATACGCTCTGACATTATGTCGCTTCCTGACAATCTTCTGATTGGTTCTGCTTTCTCTTCGATCGCGAATTCACCATTAACATCCGCTCCACTCGAACTTGGTACAACTGCCATTTTGCTCTTCGCATCATGGGTATGGCTAGGCTCGTACCAGTTGGGACTCTTCCTGAACTTGCGATACTCAAAAATGAAATGGGCAAAAAAGGTACTGCTACATTTACAGACTTTATTTCTTTGCCCTGTAATCGGACTCGTGGAAACATTCCCAGCTGTCTGGGCCATCATAGAATATAGCGTTAAGAAAAAACAAATTGCAGAAAAGGTAAGTGTATATGACTTTTACATTATAAACAAGTGAATGCAGGAGGTCCCCATTTTTAGCATCTGATCTTTATTCGTACATCATCGTCGCCGCGCTATATATACGTAAAAGCGTATATTTGATACTACAAATTTAGTATGATGCTGGAATGGGAGACGACCGGACTTTCTGCCTGAGTTGCGGCTGTACTCCACAATATTTCTCCGAGCTGAAAGAAATCCTCTTCTCCATTACTAGATGGCCGCTTAACAAGAACAAGCTTTGGGCAAAACGAGAGTCCGTCTCTCTCTCTCTTTCTTTTTGAGAGACGGAGAAAAGAATGAAAAAAATCTCTGATATTAAAGGCTAACAGGTTAACATGAGGAGGTCCTGATTTATCTCATTTTTGCTTTAAAATCTGAATTCTAGGCTATCATAATATATCACTTTTCGAGCTTCTTTCATTTTACATGAACTTCATTTCAAGAATGAGTTTTATTTACGGATCTTGCTTATACGAGATCCTGACAACTTTAAGATCCTCCGCTGCTTCAACATTGTAATGAATGGCGCTTGCCTCTTTCACAAGCAGGGAAGTCTGGTCATATCGCGCGCTAAAGTGTGTCAGCAGCAGCTTATTAACCTCAGCCTTGTTTGCTATTGTCGCGGCTTCAGCTGCGGTGGAGTGACCGTTCTCAATAGCCTTTCCTTGCTTGTCCTGGCTGTAAGTGGATTCAAAGATAAGAAGGTCAGACTCTCTGAAGAATCTCGCGAGCTTATCTGTCGGTCTTGTATCTCCTGAGATCCCTATCTTTCTTCCTTTGCGAGGCTGTCCGACAACATGGCTTGCTCTAATGGTCTGGCCTCTGTAGATGATGTCCTCTCCGCGCTGGAGCTTGCTATAGAGATTGCCCTCGGGTATCCCTAGCCTTCTTGCCTCAGTGACATTAAAGACGCCTGGCCTATCAAATTCTTCGAGGCAGTATGCAAAAGAAGGAACTGAATGCAGGGCATGGCAGCAGGATACTTGATAGTCCCTTTCTCTCACTATCACTCCCTCTTTTTCTATTTTACGCACAATAATCTCGAAGGTGAGCCCAAAACCGATGATGCGCATATTTTCTCGAAGAAACTCTTCAAGCCGTGGCTCGCCATAAATGTCGATACTCTTTTCTCTTCCCTGCAGTTCCATTGTCTGAAGCAGTCCAAGCAGCCCTACGCAGTGATCGGCATGCATATGAGTAATAAAGATCTTCATTTTCTTATTCATTCCGAGGCCCGCTTTGATAAAGTTGCGTTGCATTCCCTCGCCGGCATCAAAGAGTAACAGCTCAGCCCCTCTTATGAGTGCAATTGAAGACAGACCACGTTGCGCGGTAGGGGTGCCTGACGAAGTACCCAAAAAAATGAGCTGCATATCTACCATTTGGCAGGATCTATGATGATTCCAACCAAATTTATGCTAATAGCGCGACTTGAGAGCCAATGCTAATTCTGGACTCAAATCAACCTTCGAATACTGGCTTGGCACCGAATTTGTAGAGACAATGTCCTCAACACCAGCAGATTTGATTTTCTGAGCTGCATCATTGATCAGTAGCGCGTGAGCACACATTGCATATATCTTGCCTACTCCCTTCTTGTTAAGAACTTCGGCTGCCTTGATGAGACTGCCACCGCTGCTTATTATATCGTCTATCACTATTGCATCCCTCTTAGAGATATCTATATCTAGTCTTTCCTCTACAGTCACATCTCCAGTCACTCTATGACGGGACTTTTTCAAAACAAGGACATCATCTATATCGAGATGCCGGGCAAACTCTTTTGCCCTATTGGTTCCACCTGCATCAGGCGACACTGCAATCGGATCGTGCAATCTCATCTTGGAGGCGTAATCTGCAAGCAGTGGAACGGAAGAAACGTTCTGAATACTCCTAAAGTATGACATGGCAAGCTCACTGTGTATGTCAACTGTGATGATATGCTTAAGCCGCACCGATTCAAATAATTTCGCCACCAAGCTAATGCTCACCACCTCGCCATCCAGAAAAGCCCTGTCCTGCCGAGCGTAGCCGAGATAAGGAATGACTGCACAGATATCTTGCGCACCATCGTCTGTGCATTTTTGTGCCATCATCAGTAGTTGTATCAAGTGCGTGTCAGTAGGTGGATTAGTTGATTGTACGATAATACAATTCTTGCCTACCGTGCCAAGTTTGATGCTGCTTTCCCCATCTGAGAATATCCTTAGACTGGCCACAGCCAGGTCGGCTCCAAGTCTCCTTGCAATCTTGTCTGCAAGGTCTATTGATCCTGGCCCCGTTACTACTGATGTCTCAATCAATGATTTACACAGGGGTAGAACAGTGCATCCTAATATCTATTCTCTCTCTTGAGAGGCTTTTCAAAATAACCAGTCAATCTTAAGCTTATAGCTTTGATGTCTTGAAACAACAACAACAACCATATATTACAGCCATACAGAATGGTGTGTTTCTGGGCATGTGTGTGTATATGCTGTATTATTCTATTGCATCAAATTTGCTTCCATCATTAAGATCAGCAACTAATACCAGGGGTAATTGCCACCTCCAGAGAGTTTTTAGATTGTAAACCTAGATACTTTCCCTGTATTGATAATTTCCGAGATCATGTCAGCAATTCTATTTGTGTTAATTCCATGATAGTTCTTGAAGTTGGCTGGGTCAAGCTTTTTTCTAGCCCTGCGTAATATAGAGATGCAAACATCAGGCTCGTCCTTTTCATCATGAACAAATGCAGCTGCTACAAGTATGATTCCATTTAAGATTTCTCTTTCAGTCCCTGTTGCATTCTTCCATACGTATTCAAGCACTTCATGAGCTTCCCAATATCTTTCATCATTAAATAGCTGTACTGCCCGCTCGATGGCCTTATCTTTCTCCATGTGGCGCTCTATGATTTCCTCGTAGCCGGACAATGGAGCAATGGATTCGATCCTGGCGATTATCGTTTTCACATCCATACCCTCAGATATGCTGGTATCAAACTCGATGTATCTCTTGGAAATACGAGTATCCCGGATGATGGCTTCGGGCTCAACAAGCTCTCTTGCTCTTTGGAGAAGGATAGTAGCATGCTTCGGGGTGTAGGGCATAGTATTCTGTAGATGCAATATAAAACGCCTCATTCACTAATATAGCATTGTCCTGCTACAAAAATAAACCTCTCTTAAAAGAGCTCAGACTAGAGATATAGTCCGTTAAGATTCGTTACATCTGCTAAGATGGCTGTCCAAGTGTATATGTATGTATTTGGTTGCTTAGACGATCACCGTTGATTGCTAATATCCGCAAAGCAGCTGACCTGCAGCTATCAATATTCCAGTTGCTTTCTTCCAGGCAAGCTAATCGCTCGTGCAGAGCACTCACACAACAACAACAACAACAACAACAACAACAACAACAACAACAACAACAACAACAACAA